>PVML01017657.1_pt1 | contig 120198 bp, 114 predicted proteins | sample 1853371 | NCBI WGS metagenome assembly PVML01 (sample SAMN08533508, study PRJNA380276) | Human gut metagenome, whole genome shotgun sequencing project. | isolation source: participant 1, chromium library | host: Homo sapiens | collected 2017 | reverse complement strand
TATTATGACCTTATCCGTCCTACCCGTTGTGTGGTAGAAGAAAGCCAGCGATATTTGCGTCTGGAACATGAGGACAGCGAAAGCTATGTATCCTACTTTACGGTCAATGCCATTGTCGGGGAGCTGGACTTCCCATCATCGGAAATCTTTTATTTCCAGCAACAGCAGTTCACATTCCCTGTGGATACTTCCATGAATGTTGAGATTGTGGGAAATAAGAAAGCATTAACCACTGTCCGCAACAAGAAAAAGGAATTAAAGGACTTGGATAATCACGCCTATCAAGCCGGAAATGAAACAAGTTCAAATGTGGTGGAAGCCTTAGACAGTGTCGATGAACTGGAAACAGATTTAGACCAGAGCAAGGAAAGTATGTACAAGTTAAGTTACGTCATACGGGTGTCTGCACCCGATCTTGACGAACTGAAACGCCGTTGTGATGAAGTCAAGGACTTTTACGATGATTTGAATGTGAAACTGGTTCGCCCTGCCGGAGATATGATGGGACTGCATGGAGAGTTTCTTCCTGCCAGCAAGCGTTATATCAATGATTATATCCAGTATGTGAAATCCGATTTTTTAGCCGGACTTGGCTTCGGTGCTACCCAGATGTTGGGCGAAAATACAGGAATCTATATCGGATATTCCGTGGATACAGGAAGAAATGTCTACCTGCAACCGTCCCTTGCCAGTCAAGGGGTAAAAGGTACAGTCACAAATGCGTTGGCTTCTGCTTTTGTCGGTTCGCTTGGTGGTGGAAAATCATTCTGTAATAACCTGCTGGTGTATTATTCCGTTCTGTTCGGTGGACAGGCAGTTATCCTAGACCCGAAAAGTGAGCGTGGGAACTGGAAAGAAACACTGCCGGAGATTGCAGAGGAAATCAACATTGTAAACATTACCAGTGATTCCAGCAATCAAGGGCTGTTAGACCCGTATGTGATTATGAAAGATGTCAAGGACGCTGAAAGTCTTGCCATTGATATTCTGACATTCCTTACAGGTATCAGCAGTCGTGATGGCGAAAAGTTTCCTGTCCTTAGAAAAGCTGTCCGCACGGTATCCCAGAATCAGAACCACGGGCTGTTGCAGGTCATTGAGGAACTGCGGAAAGAGGATACCGCCGTATCCCGTAACATTGCAGACCATATCGAAAGTTTTACCGACTATGATTTTGCACAGCTTTTATTCTGGACGGTTCGGTGGAAAATGCAATCAGTCTGGATAACCAGCTCAACATCATACAGGTTGCAGATTTAATTCTGCCGGATAAGGATACTACCTTTGAGGAATACACGACCATTGAACTGTTGTCGGTATCCATCTTAATTGTTATCAGTACCTTTGCCCTTGACTTTATTCACTGTGACCGAAGCATTTTTAAAATCGTGGATTTGGACGAAGCATGGCCGTTCTTAAATGTGGCACAGGGCGAAACACTCTCAAATAAACTGGTGCGTGCTGGTAGAGCCATGAACGCCGGAGTCTATTTCGTGACACAATCCTCTGGGGACGTATCGAAAGAAAGTCTGAAAAATAACATCGGCTTAAAATTTGCGTTCCGTTCCACAGATACCAACGAAATCAAGCAGACCTTAGAGTTTTTCGGATTGGACAGTGAAGATGAAAACAACCAGAAACGGTTGAGGGACTTGGAGAACGGACAATGTTTAATGCAGGATTTATACGGGCGTGTCGGTGTGGTACATATACACCCTGTCTTTGTAGAACTGCTCCATGCCTTTGATACCAGACCGCCGATAAAAAGTGAGGTGGATTTGGAATGATGAAATCTGTCACAAAAGAAAAGGTATTCCATGTACTGAAACAGGTTCTGCTTGCCGTGACCGTCACGCTGGTACTGCTGTCCCTGCTTGGGACGGTAGCTCATGCGTCTGGACTGGTCGATGATACGGTCAATGCAGGCAACCTGTATTCAAAGTATCCGCTTTCCAATTATCAGCTTGATTTTTACGTGGACAATAGCTGGTCATGGCTTCCGTGGAACTGGCTGGACGGCATTGGAAAATCGGTGCAGTACGGGCTTTACTGTATCACAAACTTTGTCTGGACAATCAGCCTGTATCTTAGCAATGCCACAGGATATGTGGTGCAACAGGCGTATAAGCTGGACTTCATCAATGACATGGCAGACAGTATCGGGAAAAGTATCCAGACACTTGCCGGAGTGACCGAAAACGGATTTTCCAGCAGTGGATTCTATGTGGGATTCCTGCTCATTATCATTCTGATTGTAGGTGTTTACACCGCCTATACAGGGCTTCTCAAACGGGAAACAAGCAAAGCACTTCACGCTGTTATCAACTTTGTGGTGGTGTTCATCGTGTCTGCGTCCTTTATTGCTTATGCTCCCAATTATATCCAGAAAATCAATGATTTCAGTTCGGACATCAGCACCGCTTCTCTGGACTTGGGGACAAAAATCATGCTCCCAGATTCACAAAGCAAAGGGAAAGACAGCGTAGACCTTATTCGTGACAGCCTGTTTGCGATACAGGTAGAAAAACCGTGGCTGTTATTGCAGTTCGGGAACAGCGATACCGAAGAAATCGGTGCTGACCGTGTGGAAGCTCTGGTATCTTCCAGCCCGTCAGACGAAGATGGGGAAACAAGGGAAAATGTTGTGAAAACAGAGATTGAGGATAACGACAATGACAACCTTACCATTCCACAGGTCGTCAACCGTCTTGGCATGGTGTTCTTCCTGCTCATTTTTAATCTCGGTATCACAATCTTTATCTTCCTGCTTACCGGCATGATGTTATTTTCCCAGATACTTTTTATCATATATGCCATGTTTCTGCCTATCAGCTTCTTACTGTCCATGATACCAACCTATGAAAATATGGCAAAACAGGCAGTTGTCCGTGTGTTCAATGCCATTATGACAAGAGCCGGAATCACTCTGATTGTGACCGTAGCATTTTCGATTTCCAGTATGTTCTACAACATTTCCACGGACTATCCGTTCTTCATGGTGGCATTTTTGCAGATAATCTGCTTTGCCGGAATCTATATGAAGCTCGGAGAACTAATGAGTATGTTCAGCCTTAATGCGAATGATAGCCAGCAGATAGGTCGCCGGATATTCCGTAGACCGATGGTGTTCATGCGACACAGGGCAAGACGTATGGAACACAGGATTGCAAGGGCAGTTGGTGCTGGAAGTGTTGCAGGTGCGGTGGCTGGTGCAAGTGTTGCCAGAGCCGGAAAGCCAGCAACGAACCAACCACCAAAGAAACGGGAAAATACCTCTGCCAGCATGGGAAGCCGTGTCGGTTCTGCGGTAGGTGCTGTGATGGATACGAAAAATAAAGTCCGTGACAGTGCTTCCTCTCTGAAAGAAAATGTGAAAGACTTGCCGACACAGGCTGGTTATGCTGTCCACTCTGCAAAACAGAAAGCAAAAGATAATGTATCAGACTTTAAGCGTGGCGTTGTGGAAGAACGGGAAAACCGACAGGAACAGCGTACACAGAAACGCAATCTGCACAGGGAAAATATCTCACAGAAAAAACAGGAATTGCAGAAAGCACAGGAAGCAAAACAGACAGTTCATGCGAATGGATCAGCGACAGCCGGAGCTACCAGAAGCCATGAACGCCCTGTTGCCACACCTGTTCCAAAACCTGCACAGACCGATACGGTCAAAACGCCGGATATGAAACGTCCTGCTACTTCTCCTGTGATAAAAAATGCAGAAGTCAAGGCTGGAAAAGAAACTGTCCGAACCAATATCAGACAGGAACAGCAGGTCAAATCTGTTACCAGAACGAACCAGCCGAATGTAGCAGAATCCAGCAGTAATCATAAGAAATCTACGGTACAGAAAACACAGGTCAATGGAAAATCTGCCCGTAAAACTGTTACGAAACATTCAGAGAAAGGACGGAAGAAATGAGATTAAAACGTATCCTTATCATAGGTGCGATATTTCCTGTCCTTTTCTCCATCGTCCTCTTTTTCGGGATACTGATTTCCGGCGAAGATGACGACAGTTCCAACAGTTATTCGCCTGTCTATTCTGGCATGAACCTGTCAGCCGATGTCCTCAAACATCAGACAATGGTAGAAAAATACGCCAGAGAAAACGGTATCTCGGAGTATGTGAACGTCCTGCTTGCCATCATACAGGTGGAAAGTGGCGGTATGGCTACCGATGTCATGCAGTCCAGCGAAAGTCTTGGACTACCGCCAAACTCATTAAGTACAGAAGAATCCATTAAGCAGGGGTGTAAATATTTTGCGTCCCTGCTTTCTTCCTGTAAAGCCAAAGGTATGAATGACATTAACGTGGTCATTCAATCTTATAACTATGGTGGTGGCTATGCAGACTATGTTGCGAAGAACGGGAAAAAGCACAGCTTCAACCTTGCAGAGAATTTCGCAAAGAATAAATCCGACGGTACAAAAGTGACCTATACGAACCCGATAGCGGTCAGTAAAAATGGTGGCTGGCGTTATAACTACGGAAATATGTTCTATGTAGAGCTGGTCAACCAATATCTGACCGTGAAGCAGTTCAGCAACGAAACGGTACAGGCGGTTATGAATGAAGCGTTGAAGTATCAAGGCTGGAAATATGTCTACGGTGGCAGTAACCCGAACACCTCTTTTGACTGTTCTGGTCTTACCCAGTGGTGCTACGGAAAAGCCGGAATCAGCCTGCCACGAACTGCACAGGCACAGTATGACGCAACCCAGCATATCCCATTGTCACAGGCACAGGCTGGCGATTTGGTCTTTTTCCATTCCACTTATAATACCAGTGACTATGTTACCCATGTGGGAATCTATGTGGGAAACAATCAGATGTATCATGCCGGAAATCCAATCGGCTATACCGATTTGACCTCTGCCTACTGGCAACAGCACATCATTTGTGCCGGAAGAATCAAACAATAGAAAGGACTTGAAATATGTTTAAGAAAAAAGAAAAAACAGAGAAAGCACCTAAGAATAAGAAAGTGCGTACCATGAAAGTCGGGACACATAAGAAATCTGTCCTGCTGTTGTGGGCGGTGCTTCTGGCAAGCACCAGCTTTGGTGTGTATAAGAACTTTACCGCCATTGACACCCACACGGTACATGAAAAAGAAATCATTCAGCTAAGATTGAACGATACCAACGGTATTGAAAATTTCGTCAAGAACTTTGCGAAAGCCTACTACTCATGGGATACCAGCAAGGAAGCCATTGAAGCAAGGACAACGGAAATCAGTAAATACCTTACCAAAGAATTACAGGACTTGAACGCCGATACCATCAGAACGGACATACCAACCAGTGTTACGGTTACACATGTGCTGGTCTGGAATGTGGAACAGTCTGGAATGAACGATTTTACCGTTGCCTACGAAGTAGATCAGCAGGTAAAAGAGGGAGAACAGACACAGGCAGTCACAGAAAACTACACCGTGACCGTTCATGTGGATAAGGACGGTGCAATGGTCATTACCCAGAATCCTACCCTTGCTCCGGCAGTGCAGAAATCAAAGTATGAACCGAAAGCAAAGGAAGCCGATGTCAGTGTCAGCTCCGATACAGTCAAGGACGCTACCGCTTTCTTGGAAACATTCTTTAAGCTCTATCCGACAGCTACGAAAAAGGAACTTGCCTATTATGTCAAAGACGGAGTGCTTGCTCCTGTATCCGGCGACTATGTATTTTCAGAACTGGTAAACCCTGTCTTTACCGAAGACGGTGATAACCTCAAGGTCAGCGTGTCTGTGAAATATCTCGACCAGAAAACAAAGGCTGCACAAATTTCACAATTTGATTTGAAACTCCAAAAAACAGGTGGTAATTGGAAAATTGTGGGTTAAATTCTGAATAAGCCAATAACTAGGAATTTGAGATTTCTTAATTATTGGCTTTATTTAATTGAAAACTACTTAAATATAATTTAGGTTGACATTCCTGTTACTTCTGTATATACTGTACTTGTGTTAAACAATACAGTTAGGGGTGATGTTTTGTATATCGTATTATCAAATAGTTCTGATTTACCAATTTATGAACAGATAAAAGAACAAGTAAAAACTCAAATATTATCTGGGGAACTTTCAGAAAATGAAATGTTACCCTCTTTACGACAATTAGCAAAAGATTTAAAAATAAGTGTATTAACCACGACAAGAGCTTATAACGAATTAGAAGAAGAAGGCTTTATTACAAGCAGACAGGGTAAAGGATTTTTTGTTATGCCGAGAGGTTCTGATTTATTGCGTGAACAACTGATTAAAGATGTAGAAACTAATTTAAACAACGCAATACTATCTGCACAGAGAGCTTCTATGACAGATGACGAATTAGTACAACTTTTAAAACTATTATTGGAGGTATCAGATGAATAATAATGTATATTTAAAACTGGAGAATGTTAAAAAATCCTTTGCTAATTTTGAATTGGATAATGTATCTTTCTCCCTGCCAAAAGGCTACATTATGGGGCTTATTGGTTCAAATGGTGCTGGAAAAACCACCACAATTAAACTCATTTTGAATATGTTAGATATTGAAAATGGAAATATCGAGATACTGGGAAAAGACTATAAAGAAAATGAAAAAGAGATTAAGCAAAATATCGGTGTTGTTTTTGATAGCAATTTTTTTGTTGATACATGGACTATTAAAGAAACTGAACAAGCATTGTCTGTTTTTTACCATGAATGGAATAATGAAAAATTCCGTTTAATACTAAAACGCTTTGGCTTACCTTTGTCAAAAAAAATCAATGAGTTATCTCGAGGCATGCAGATGAAACTTATGCTTGCATGTGCATTTTCTCATAATGCAAAGCTCCTTATTTTAGACGAACCTACTAGTGGCTTAGACCCTGCAACAAGAAATGAATTTTTAGAAATATTACAAGAATTTATTCAAGATGGCGAAAAAAGTGTTCTTTTTTCGACGCATATAACTACTGACTTGGAGCGTATTACTGATTATATAACTTATTTAGAAAACGGGCGTGTCATTTATACAGGTGATATGGACGGACTTATGCAAAAATATTATCTTATTAAGGGAGAACCAGCAAAATTAACCAATGAGTTAAAAAAAGACATTCTAGGTATTCGGTCAACAACTATAGGTTTTGAAGGACTTGTGGAAACTAAGCTGGCACATAAATATAAAGGATATATTTTAGATGTTCCGACAATAGACGATATAATCATTTGCATGAGCAAGGAGGGGAAAAAATGAATTATTCTTTGAAAATGGCTCGATTAGATTATTTTACTTGTAAGCCAAATATTATTTCGTATTTTACGCTAATTCCTGTAACTATTATATTTTCTTTTATGAGTACATCATCTATTTTTATTTTCAATTTTACTGCTGCTTGGTTTATTGCATTAATGTCAACAAATATTTTTGTTGTTCAGGAAAAAAACGAATTAGAAAGACTATATGCTTCATTATCTCTTACTACACAAAATATTGTAGCAGGAAGATATATTTACACATACGCTACTTTTTTATTGGCATATATATTTACAACACTCGTAGGAGTAATTTCAATTATTTTAAAACATGAAAGTGTGAATGGTTTAGATATAATTACAAGTTTTAGCCTTTCTTTATTTACATTTACTGCGATAATAGCCATACAACTACCTTTATATTTTAGATATGGATATTCAAAGGCAAAAATTTATTGTTTAATTCCATTTGTGCTTGTAATGCTGTTCGTAATGCTTCCTTCATTTATTGGCTCATTAGCTAACATTATTTCGTTCGCAATGGAACATGATATTTTCATAAATATATTATCCATTTTAATTAGTTTATTTATTCTGGGTGTTTCATATTGCTTTTCAATAAGAGGGTATAAAAAACGAAAATGAAAAAGATAGTATGATTTACTAAAGTCTAATATTAGTTACAAACCCTATATCCCTCTAAAATAATTTGTAATAAGGGAGGTGAGTTTTCTTGAAAGAAAACCAATTATGGGTGTTATGTCCTATTTGTAACAACAAGACACGAATCAAAATACGGGACGATACAGAATTGATAAATTTTCCGTTATTCTGTCCGAAGTGCAAACAGGAAACTCTAATCAATATAAAACATGGAAATATAATTATCAGAGAGCCAGACGCTAAGACGCAGAGCCGATAATTTGTAAGTTATTGTAACTTATATATTATCGGCTCTTATTTGTTGCCTGCGGAGCAGATCAGCAAATAAGCGTTGAAGAATCTGTATAGAAAAACAGAGAAAATAAGAAGCAAATCACTTCTTATTCTCTCTGCTGTTCAAGATACCGTCAATCGTACCTTGAATGATTTTTAATTCGTTATCACTCAATAAATCAAGTGACGAATCTATCTGACGGCGGGCTGTATTTTTTTCAACATTCTTCGCTGGATAGAAATACTCGTCAACAGATATATTGAACATGGTAACTAAATCATGGAATAACTGAAAGCTAGGGTGTTTCCCGATATTTTCAATATCTGCGATATGACGTTCTCCGTAAAAGACTTTATCGCCTAAATCATTTCTGGAAAGCCCTGCTTTCTCTCTGGCTTCTCTGATTGCCAGTCCTAAAGGACGAAAATCAAAGCTGTGCGTATCTTTCTTTTTTCTCATTTTTAATCACCTAGCATGAGTTTATACTTCATGTTATGTGATTAGAATGTGTTAAAAACTCATATTATATGCACTATAAATTCGATAAAAATATTACCTCGTTCGGTAAATAAAAAAAACCGTTCTGTGGGTAATCTCTTTTATAATGTCCAAAAATATAGGGACGGTTTTGGTATAACCAGAGCTGTCCTTTTTCTATTTTCACAGGCTTGCTCTGGTCAAGGAGCAATTTGTGATTCTAAGTAAAACAGGCAGTCTATACCGACAACCGAATTTATTCCGTCTTTTTCTTAGTACATCATCAGTCCTTGAACATGAATTAAAAACTCATATATCAGATGTTTTAAAAACAGTCTATTTGTTATTGGTGCAAATAGGCTGTTTTCATATTTACAAAAAATTTTTTCAATCCTGCAACAAATCACACCTTGCCGTACAGATATGGTGCGGAAAGAGGGATACATACTTTTCACTTCATAGCGAAAGGGGGTGTGATTTTGAAACCATCAGACTTCCAAAAGACAATACAGTGTCAGTTTGACTGTAAGCTCAAAAAGGTTGTGAAAGGCATTGTCCGTAACTACCGCAAGGAATTAGCAAGACGACAGGCAAAGGAAGTATCCTTTTGTGAGCTTCCAGAGATTGTTGTTGAGAAATTGATTGTATGGGACGATTACGAAAGTGAATATACAACGTTCGATGTGTGCGGTACAGAAATCCGTGTACTTGATGAAGAACTTGCAGAAGCACTGAAACAGTTGCCGGAGCAGAGCCGAAACATTGTATTGATGTTTTTCTTCTTGGATATGAGTGATTCGGAGATAGGCGAAAAGCTGAATATCAACCGAAGCACATCATACAGACACAGAAGAAATTCACTTGAAGAAATCAGAAAGCAGTTAAAGGAGAAGAAAACAAATGAAGAATAAGCAACACACACTTCCATCATTTTTTCTCATATCATCAGCCGTGGACGGTAACGAAAACGCCATAGAAAAGCTGTTGTTATTCTATGAAGCCTACATATCAAAATGCTGTTTACGCCCGTTTTACGATGAGTACGGTAACGTATACATTGTGGTTGATATGGAATTAAAGGGACGTATCAGAGAAGCCCTTTTGAAAATGATATGTGAATTTGAAATAGACGAACATTAAGTAATATTTGAGCGGAGCATGATTTAACAAACTCCCCTCTTTCCTGTTCCGCTTTTTCTTATCATTCTGTATCAGTCCATTTGCAAAAATGAATTGATACAGGCTGACAAGAGCCTAACAGTTCTTTGACAACTGAATAAAGCAGTCAGATACGTTTGTGCTTGCAGTGAGCCATCAGAGGTTGTACGCCGTGACTTTTCCAATCGGGAGATAGCGATTCATGCAATGATCTGGGAGCGACCGTTGGAAAAGTCGTTCTGCCATGACCTGCAACACAGGATAATGATACACCCGTATGACACGGTTCAGCCCACAGGAATGGGAATGGTTGAGATACCAGCGGAGCTTGCCGAAGCCGTCTGACTGCTTGTAAAAAGCATATGATAAAGGAGAGTGATACTTTTACTGGTGTGCAGAAAATGACGATAATACAGGTCGGTAAAAGGAGGGCTGACAGATGAACAAAACAAAAGAAAGACCAACCTCACAGCCGATAACGGTAAATATAGATAAATTGTCTGCAATGTTATCTTGTGGTCATGCTACTGCAAGAAAGATTGGAGAACAGGCAGGAGCAAAAATTGTGATTGGACGTAGGGTTCTTTATTCGGTAGAAAAAGTCAAAAATTACCTCTCATATCTGGAAGAATAACACCCTTTTTCATTTATGTTTCTTGTGATATATGGTATAATATTTATAGACATAACCACGTCATGAGAACAAAAAAGGGGGCTATTACAGAAAGGAATGTTTCTCATGGCAAATAGCAGAAAAGACCATAAAGGAAGAAAATTAAGAGAGGGCGAAAGCTGGCGTAAAGATGGTAGATATAGTTACCGTTATACAGATATAAGAAGTGGAAAACGTCTGACAGTATATGCAAAGGATTTACCGGAATTAAGGGAAAAGGAAAAGCAGATTGCAAAAGACTTGGAAGATAACATTTTAACTGATGGAGCAATCAAAAAACTTACTCTTAATAAATTGTTTGAAAGATATATGTCCACTAGGGAGCTGAAAGAATCTACTAGAGCAAATTATCTGAAAACATGGGAGAATCGTGTCAAAGACGAAATTGGAAACATCAAGGTTGTTCAGATTTTACCATCACACATCAAATCGTTTTACTCAAAACTTTCTAAAGCAGGATACGCATATTCTACAATAAAATTTATTAACAATATGATTTATCCGGCACTGGAAATGGCTGTTGATGATGATATTATCCGCAAGAATCCGGCAAAGTTTTCTATCAGTGATTATGGTAGACAGGCAGAAGAACGTATTGCCTTAACAGTTTTACAACAGGAAAAAATGCTGGAATTTGTGAAAAATAATCAAGTATACAACACCTACTATCCAATGCTCAGAATCATGTTAGGAACTGGTGTAAGGTGCGGAGAACTGATTGGATTGACTTGGGAAGATGTAGATGTCAGAACAAAAGCGGTAAGTATTGACCATCAGTTGATTTATAAAGATTTAGGAGATGGCTATAAATTCCATATTTCCACGCCAAAGACGGATTCTGGAATCCGAACTATCCCTATGACATCAGATGTACAAAGAGCATTTGAAGAACAAAAGAAATTAAACTTTATGCTTCAAAAAGGAAAAGATGTTGAGATAGACGGTTATAAAGGATTCATTTTCATGGCAAAGTCCGGCAGACCGCTCATGCCTAGTGCAATAAACAATATCTTATATAATATTGTAGACGCATATAACAAAAAAGAAGTTCAAATTGCAAAGACTGAACATAGAAATGCTGAATTGTTACCAACGGTATCCGCTCACATTATGCGACATACGGCTTGTACCAGAATGGCAGAAAAGAGGATAGACGTAAAAGTTCTTCAATATATTATGGGACACGCCCACATAGATGTAACAATGGACGTATATAACCATGTAAGTGAGATGTCCAGAATTGAGAGTGAAATCACAAGGCTGGAAAGCGTAGCAATTAGTTGACACCAAAAATAAAAAAATTGGTGTCAAAATGGTGTCAAATCAAGAAAAAGTGATGATTATAAGGAAAAAAAGTGTTGCAAACCCCGTAAAATCAAGGTTTGCAAAAAAAATCTCAAATAATTAGCACTCACCTCTTGACAGTGCTAACAAATGGTGTTATATTCTCAATATAACAAAGAAACATATAACATCTGGCAAACAGGAGGTGTTTTTATGAATATCAGTAAATTTACACAGAAGTCCATCGAGGCAGTGAACAGCCTTGAGAAACTGGCATATGAATATGGCAATCAGGAGATTGAGCAGGAGCATCTGCTCTATGCTCTGTTAAAACAGGAAGACAGTCTCATCCTCAAGATGATTGAGAAGATGGAGATTGATAAAACGTATTTTACCGAGGCGGTAGAATCTGCACTTGAGAAACGTACCAAGGTTTCCGGCGGACAGGTTTACATCGGACAGTATTTAAATAAGGTACTTGTTCAGGCAGAGGACGAGGCAAAAGCTATGGGAGATGAATATGTTTCCGTAGAGCATCTGTTCCTGTCGATGATAAAAAATCCAAGTCCGGAGATCAAAAAGCTTTTCCAGGAGTTCGGCATTACAAGAGAACGCTTCCTGCAGGCACTTTCCACCGTACGCGGCAATCAGCGTGTGACGACAGACAATCCGGAGGCAACCTATGATACGTTAAATAAATATGGCCAGGATCTGGTGGAAAAAGCAAGAAATCAGAAACTGGATCCGGTGATCGGACGAGATGCGGAAATCCGCAATGTGATCCGTATTCTTTCCAGAAAAACGAAAAACAATCCGGTGCTGATAGGTGAACCTGGTGTTGGTAAAACGGCAGCTGTAGAGGGGCTGGCACAGCGTATTGTCCGAGGTGATGTGCCGGAAGGACTGAAAGATAAAAAAATTTTCTCACTGGATATGGGAGCACTGGTAGCAGGTGCCAAATACCGCGGCGAATTTGAAGAACGACTGAAAGCTGTTCTGGAAGAGGTCAAAAAGAGCGAAGGTCAGATCATCCTCTTTATCGATGAGCTGCATCTGATCGTCGGGGCCGGAAAGACAGACGGAGCGATGGATGCCGGCAATATGTTAAAACCAATGCTGGCACGAGGTGAGCTGCACTGCATCGGTGCGACAACACTGGATGAGTACCGTCAGTACATTGAAAAGGATGCCGCACTGGAGCGAAGATTCCAGCCGGTTATGGTAGATGAACCGAGCGTGGAAGATACGATTTCCATTCTGCGTGGATTGAAAGACCGTTATGAAGTTTATCATGGTGTAAAGATCACAGACAGTGCACTGGTAGCAGCAGCAACCCTTTCCCATCGTTATATTTCCGACCGTTTCCTGCCGGATAAAGCCATTGACCTGGTGGATGAAGCATGTGCCCTGATCAAGACCGAGCTGGATTCCATGCCAACGGAGCTGGATGAACAGCGAAGAAAAATCATGCAGATGGAGATTGAGGAAGCAGCCCTGAAAAAGGAAACCGATAAATTAAGTGCGGAGCGTCTGGAAAATCTGCAGAAAGAGCTGGCAGAGCAGAGAGAATCTTTTGCGGGCAAAAAAGCTCAGTGGGACAATGAAAAACATTCTGTAGAGAATCTGTCTGTGCTGCGTGAAAAAATTGAAAATATGAACAAAGAGATCGAGAAAGCACAGAGAAGTTATGATCTGAACAGGGCAGCAGAACTGCAGTACGGCGAACTGCCGAAACTTCAGAAACAGCTGGAAATCGAAGAAGAAAAGGTAAAAAGCAAAGATCTGTCGCTGGTACATGACCGTGTAACCGATGAAGAGATTGCAAGGATCATTTCCAGATGGACCGGCATCCCGGTCGCAAAACTGACCGAAGGTGAGCGTACCAAGATCCTGCATTTGGATGATGAGCTGCACAAACGTGTCATTGGACAGGAAGATGGTGTCAGAAAAGTGACCGATGCGATCATCCGTTCCAAAGCCGGTATCAAAGATCCGACCAAGCCGATCGGTTCGTTCCTTTTCCTTGGTCCTACCGGTGTCGGCAAGACAGAGCTTGCAAAAGCTCTGGCAGCAAGTATGTTTGATGATGAGCAGAATATGGTGCGTATTGATATGAGTGAATACATGGAGAAATATTCTGTGTCCCGTCTGATAGGAGCACCTCCAGGATATGTAGGATATGAAGAAGGTGGACAGCTGACAGAAGCAGTCAGAAGAAAACCGTACTCAGTTGTACTGTTTGATGAGATCGAGAAAGCACATCCGGATGTATTTAACGTACTTCTGCAGGTACTGGATGACGGACGTATCACCGATTCCCAGGGCAGAACCGTAGACTTTAAGAATACGATTCTGATCATGACTTCTAACATTGGTTCGTCTTATCTGCTGGATGGCATTGAGCCGGACGGAAGTATCCGTCAGGAGAGCCAGGATCTGGTCATGAACGACCTGCGGGCACATTTCAGACCGGAGTTTTTAAACCGTCTGGATGAAATCATCATGTTCAAGCCGCTGACAAAAGAAAACATCGGCAATATCGTTGATCTGATGATGGCAGATCTGAACCGCAGACTCGCAGACCAGGAGATCAGGCTGGAGTTGACGGATGAAGCAAAAAGCTATATCATAGACGGTGGTTATGATCCGGTCTATGGTGCGAGACCTCTGAAACGTTTCCTCCAGAAAAATGTGGAGACACTGGCAGCAAGGATGATCCTTTCTGGAAATGTACAGACAGAAGACACCATCGTGATCGGTCTCAAAGACGGAAAACTGGCAGCGGAAGTAATGAAAGTCGAATGATGTGATAACGGGACAGAGATGTCAGGCTGGCACAGAGATTGGAAGTGACGCTCCGGAATTCCATAAGTATGCAAAAAGGAGTAAAGTATGATTCCAAAAGATCCGATGATATTGTTGAGCTATGTAAACACACAGCTGCGTGATTATTATGAATCACTGGAGGCACTGTGTACCTGCCGCGGACTGAACCGGCAGAAACTTCTGGAGAAAATGGACAGCATAGATTATCACTACGATGAAAAAACAAACCAGTTCATCTGAAAATTGCGAGAGTTACTTTGTGACGGAGCAATTCGTGGGCATCTCTTTAGTATTACAAAGGAAAATAAATGAAAAAATCAATGGCAATTTTCGCACTGTTCCTGGCGGCCTTCACCTGGGGCAGTGCCTTTTGCGTGTTAAAAGACACGCTGGAGAATGTCTCTCCGATCTGGCTTCTGGCCTTTCGTTTTCTGCTGGCGGGTATCATTATGACTCTGGTCTGTATCCCAAGAATGAAAAAAATGAGCATCCGCACGTTAAAGCGTGGCATCATCATGGGCATTGTCCTGTATTTTGAATTTCTGTTCTTTACGGTCGGACTGCAGTACACGACCTCTTCCAAATCTTCCTTTATTATAGGATCTTATGTGGCGATCCTGCCGCTTATTTACTGGGTGATCCGCGGGAAAAAGCCGCAGAGGGCGGATATTCTGGCGGCACTTGTCTGTATTGTAGGACTTGGATTTATTTTGCTTGGAAGTTTTGACGGGGTCAACAAAGGAGATCTAATCTCGCTGCTCTCGGCAGTGTGTTATGCGATCCATATTGTTGTGACCGGGATTTTTGCAAGGGAAGAGGACGGCTTTCTGTTAAATATGCTTCAGATCGGGACGGGCGGCATTTTGGGACTTGTGGCAGCGATGATCCTGGAGCCACATCCGGCAGCCATGTCCGGCATGAACATCGGAAGCATCGCTTATCTGGCGGTCTTCTGCACGGTTGTGCCATATCTGCTCAGTGTGTTTGGACAGAAATATGTGAAAACTTCCACAAGCGGCGTGATCCTTTCTTTTGAGAGCGTATTTGGATGTATTCTCTCAATCCTGATTCTTGGAGAACATCCGGGTGTGCGGTTTGTGATCGGTGCAATGCTGATGATGTGTTCCTTTTTGATCGTGGAAAAAATTTCCCTTCCATTGCCGAAAAGAGTAGCGGTGAAAGCAGAAAAATGATATAATGAGTCAAAGGGTCAAATGGACACAAAACGGATGCTTGCATACGTGTTTGTGTCTATGGGGACCGCAAAAACATGAGAAAGCAGCCATTTTTGTAAAAAAATGAGCGGATTTCGAATGTTTTCGTGATTTTGAGAGTGCAAGGCACGGAAAAATCACGTATGACTCATTGAGTTAATTTTAAAAAAATTCAGAACCCAAAACCACAACACAGGGCAAAGGAGGAACAAACAATATGATAAAAAAAGGAAAAAAACTTAGTATGATGCTTCTTACGGCAATGATTCTGGCAGCAGGAAGTGTCGGAACTGTAGCAGGAACCGGAGCGAAACAGGTACAGGCAGCAGAGAATGCATATTATTATGTGTCACTGGGGAATCTTCAGCAGACAGCCATGACTAAAAACAGTGCAAGTATCACTTGGGAACAGACGTATGCAAGCTCTATGAATACACTTACAACAGAAGGATATAATATTTATCTTGGAGAAAGTTACAGTGATATGAAGCTGGTTGGAAAATCCAAGACACCATCCTATACACTGACCGGACTGAAAGATGGTAAGCGTTACAATGTGCGTGTAGAAGCTTACACATCAAATGGAACAAAAACAAGTTCACCGGTAAGCGGACAGGTTGAGACAATCCCGGCAGCCGTCCATAATTTCAGACAGGAGCGTTGGTGGTACTTTATCAACAAGCTGGAAGTAACCTGGGATAAAGTTGAGACTGCAGATCGGGTGGAAGTGACCCTGTATAACAGCAAAGGCAGACGTGTCGGCAAGACACAGAAACTGAACAGCTATGCTTACAGTGCATATTTCGATAAGATGAAAGATGAAGTTTACACGGTAACCATTCAGGCTTTCAAGACGGTAAATGGAAAGACTTATGCTACACCGAAGGCAAAGATCCAGTGTTTCAACCAGGCACGTATCAAAGAGACAAGCATCAAGGTGAAAAAAGGCAGCCTGAGCTTCCAGTGGGGAAAAGTCGGCGGAGCAAGTGGATATGATGTGTATATCTCCACAAAGCCGAAAAAAGGTTATAAAAAAGTAAAATCGGTCGGCAAGAACACCACAAAGCTGACCATCCGTAAATTTAAAGGCAAAAAGATCAACCCGAAGAAGACTTACTATATGTATGTAGAAACCAAAAAGAAAAACGGCTCCAAGGTCAATAAATCCGGAAGACTCTACTATTGGAATACAAAGAGCAAAAACTTTGGTTATTTCTAAGAAATCGTATAACCGTTCCATAACTTCACAGTCAGGAAATCTTGACAGAAAAACTGTCGTATGTTACGGTAGAAATAAGCGTTAAAAGCTGTTGGGGGCAAAAACTTGCTCCCAACATCTTATTATACAGGAGGCAGAAATGGATAAAAAGAAATTTTATATGACAACTGCGATTGCCTATACATCCGGCAAACCGCATATCGGAAACACTTACGAGATCGTCCTGGCAGACAGCATTGCCCGTTTTAAGAGAGAGCAGGGATATGATGTGTTCTTCCAGACCGGAACCGATGAACACGGTCAGAAGATTGAGCTGAAAGCAGAAGAAAAAGGTGTGACACCGAAGGATTTTGTGGATGAAGTTTCCACAGAGATCAGAAGAATCTGGGATCTGATGAACACATCTTACGATAAATTTATCCGTACAACGGATGCAGACCACGAAAAACAGGTACAGAAGATCTTCAGAAAACTGTACGATAAGGGAGATATTTACAAGGGACATTATGAAGGTATGTACTGTACACCTTGCGAGTCTTTTTTTACCGAGTCTCAGCTGGTGGACGGCAAATGTCCGGACTGCGGACGTGAAGTGCAGCCTGCAAAAGAAGAAGCTTATTTCTTCCGTATGAGCAAATATGCAGACCGTCTGATTGAGCATATCAACACCCATCCGGAATTTATCCAGCCGGTTTCCAGAAAAAATGAGATGATGAACAACTTCCTTCTTCCGGGACTTCAGGATCTGTGCGTATCCCGTACTTCCTTTAAATGGGGTATTCCGGTAGATTTCGATCCGAAACATGTCGTTTATGTATGGCTGGATGCACTGACCAACTACATTACCGGTATCGGTTATGACTGTGACGGAAACAGTAGCGAGCAGTTCAAGAAAGACTGGCCGGCAGATCTGCATTTGATCGGTAAGGATATCATCCGTTTCCATACCATTTACTGGCCGATCTTTCTGATGGCACTGGATCTGCCGCTTCCGAAACAGGTATTCGGACATCCGTGGCTGCTGCAGGGCGACGGCAAGATGAGCAAATCCAAAGGAAATGTCCTGTATGCCGATGAGCTGGTTGATTTCTTTGGCGTGGATGCCGTGCGTTATTTCGTTCTGCATGAGATGCCATTTGAAAACGACGGTGTGATCTCCTGGGAGCTGATGGTAGAGCGTATGAATTCTGACCTGGCAAATACCCTCGGAAACCTGGTAAACCGTACGGTTTCCATGTCCAATAAATATTTCGGCGGCGTGGTAGAAAATAAGAATGTAAACGAGCCGGTGGATGAAGAATTAAAGAAAGTCGTTCTGGAAACACCGAACAAAGTCATTGCAAAAATGGAAGAGCTGCGTGTGGCAGATGCGATCACCGAAATCTTTACACTGTTTAAACGCTGCAACAAATACATCGACGAGACAATGCCGTGGGCACTGGCAAAAGACGAGGCAAAAAAAGAGCGTCTGGCAACGGTTCTCTACAATCTGGTAGAGTCCATCAGCATCGGAGCAACACTTCTGGAATCCTTCATGCCGGAGACTTCTGATAAAGTACTGGCACAGCTCGGAGCACAGAAACGCAAGCTTTCCCAGATGGATACCTTTGGTCTGTATCCGTCAGGCAATAAAGTAACCGAGAAACCGGAAATCCTCTTTGCACGTATGGATATCAATGAAGTGATGGCAAAAGTTGCAGAGCTTCATCCGGTAAAAGAAGAAGTAAAAGAAGAGGAAAAAGGCATTGATATCGAGCCGAAAGATGAGATCACATTTGAAGAATTCGGCAAAATGCAGTTCCAGGTAGGCGAGATCATTTCCTGTGAGGCAGTGAAAAAATCCAAAAAACTGCTCTGCTCCCAGGTTAAGATCGGCAGCCAGATAAAACAGATCGTATCCGGAATTAAGGCACATTATACACCGGAAGAAATGGTCGGCAAAAAAGTCATGGTACTGGTAAACTTAAAACCTGCAAAACTTGCTGGAGTTCTTTCGGAAGGTATGCTGCTGTGTGCAGAGGATGAGAACGGAGAACTTTCCCTGATGGTACCGGAAAAGAAAATGCCGTCCGGAGCAGAGATCTGCTAAGAGGAAAAGAATTTATGATTTTTGACAGTCACGCTCATTATGATGATGAGGCATTTGACAAAGACAGAGACTGCCTGCTCTCCACGCTGGAAGAGCAGGGTGTCGGCTGCATTGTAAACGTAGGTGCAAGTTTTCAGGGGGCAAAGGACAGTGTGGAGCTTTCTATGCGTTATCCGCATGTCTATGCGGCAGTCGGCGTGCATCCGGATCATGTCGGTGAACTGGATGAGGTGAAGATGCAGCATCTCAGAGAAATGTGCACCATGGAAAAAACAGTCGCAGTCGGCGAGATCGGTCTTGATTATTACTGGGATAAAGAGTCTCACGAGCTTCAGAAGGAATGGTTCAAAAAGCAGATGGAGCTTGCAAAAGAGGTAGATCTTCCGGTCATTGTGCACAGCCGCGAGGCCGCACAGGATACGTTTGATTTGATCAAAAGTGAGCACGCCGGAACGACCGGAGGTGTGATACATTGTTTTTCCGGCTCGAAAGAGATGGCAAAAGAGTATATCAAGATGGGCTATTACATCGGGGTCGGCGGTGTTGTCACGTTTAAAAATGCAAGAGTTTTAAAAGAAGTGGTGGAGAGTATTCCACTTGAGCGGATTCTGACGGAGACAGACTGCCCATATCTGGCACCGGTGCCGTTTCGCGGAAAACGCAACTGTTCTGCCTATATTTCCTATGTGCTCGACATGATCGCAGAGTTAAAGGGCATTTCCAGAGAAGAGGCAGAGCAGGTTACTTACGAAAATGCAAGAAATATGTACCGCATCACAGACTGAAAGGCAGGAAAAAATGGAGAAATTATCAAATCCACAGAAAACCATAGAAGTAATTAAAAAATATGATTTTGCCTTTCAGAAGAAATTCGGGCAGAATTTTCTGATCGATGCCCATGTGCTGAACAAGATCATCGCTTCGGCAGATATCACAAAGGATGACTGTGTACTGGAAATCGGACCTGGTATCGGAACGATGACGCAGTATCTGGCAGAGGCAGCCGGAAAAGTTGTGGCAGTGGAGATCGACCGCAACTTGATTCCGATCCTCTCTGAGACGCTGGCAGATTACGAAAATGTAACCGTGATCAATGAAGATGTCCTGAAACTGGACATTGCGAAACTTGCGGATGAATACAATCAGGGCAGACCGATCAAAGTAGTGGCAAATCTTCCGTATTATATCACCACACCGATCATCATGGGACTTTTTGAGAGCCATGTGCCGGTAAAGAGCATTACTGTTATGGTTCAGAAAGAAGTTGCCCTGCGTATGCAGGCAGGACCGGGCACCAAAGATTACGGGGCACTGTCCCTGGCCGTGCAGTTTTATGCAGAGCCATATATCGTGGCAAATGTACCGCCAAACTGCTTTATGCCGCGTCCGAATGTCGGAAGTGCGGTCATCCGACTGACTCTGCATGAAAATCCGCCTACCACGGTAAAGGATGAAAGTCTGATGTTCCGGATCATCCGAGCTTCTTTTAACCAGAGAAGAAAAACGCTGCTCAACGGCCTGAATAATTCACCGGAGATTGCAGCAACGAAAGAACAGATCCAGACAGCTTTTGAAAAGCTTGGTTTTCCGGCAAATGTACGTGGGGAGACATTGACCTTAAAAGAATTTGCGGCACTTGCAGATGAGTTTGCCGAATTTTAGAATAAGAGAGCGGACGTTTCACGGCGTTCGCTTTTTTTACTAAATCAAGCAGCAAAGCGGATTGCGAATATCCGCTTGACGAATGGTAAGAATTACTTTGCAACGGAGCAATTCTCGCGTGCGTTCGACTTGAATCAGACAGAAAGGGAAGAATATATGAGAAAAAAACTTACAGCAGTACTTCTGGCAGCGACAATGCTGCTTACTTCCGGTGTCACGGTCTTTGCAGACCGCGTGGATGCAGTCATCGACAAGCCATATCTTGCACTGGGAGCGGATTTAAGCCCACAGGAACAGATGACAGTTTTATCATTGCTCGGACTTAGTGACATCAACGTGGATGATTATGATATCATCAGCATCACCAATGCGGATGAACATGAATATCTGGATAAGTATCTGGATGCTTCGATCATCGGCACCAGAGCATTGTCATCGGTTCTGGTCGTTGGAAAAGAAGCCGGAAACGGCATCCATGTAACAACGAAAAATATTTCCTACTGTACCGAAGGTATGTATCGCAATGCACTTTTGACGGCCGGCATCGAAGATGCGGATATCACGGTGGCAGGACCGTTTTCGATTTCCGGAACGGCGGCACTGGTCGGTGCGATCAAGGCGTATGAGACCATGACCGGGGAAGAGATTGACGATGAGAATCTCGATGCGGCAAACGATGAACTGGTGCTGACCGGCAAACTGGTGGAGGATATCGGAGATTCTGAAAAAGCAGAAGATCTGATGGCACTGGTAAAACAGGAAGTGGCAGAGAACAAACTGACCAGTGCAGAGGATATTCAAAATGTGGTGGATCAAGCATGCGATCAGCTGGATATTCAGCTTTCCGAAGAAAATCAGAAGCAGATCGCAGAACTGATGAAAAAGATAGAGGGACTGGATCTGGATGTGGATAAACTGAAGGATCAGGCAAAAGATTTGTATCAGAAACTGGGAGATCTGGATTTCCATGTGGATAAAGAGAGCGTTGGGAATTTCTTTACACGGATCATTGATGCGATCGTAAATTTCTTCCAGGGACTGTTTGGAAAATAAAAGAGGGTAACTGAAAATAAAACAAAAGATGGAGGGACTTTATGAAAGGAAAAAAAGTTTTAAGTGTTCTGCTTGCTTCTGTAATGATGTTCACGGCAGTTCCGGTAGGAAGCATTGGGGCAATGGCTGCACCAGTCCAGAATGCACAGGTGCAGGAGCAGAAAGTGAAGACACAGACAGAGAGCGGTCTTTCCAATATCGCAGCGGACTGTGAAATCAGCGTTCCAAGCGAGGAAGGAGCCAACGTCAAGGAAAATATGGTGGATGGAAATCCTTCTAGTTTGTGGGTGAATAACGGGGCGAACTGGCCATGTACGGTAACGTTTGCACTGCCGAAGGCAAACACGAAATGTGTGAAAAAAATAGTGCTGAAATTCGAATCCGGCCATACACCGTGGAGCGTGGATGTATCCCTGAAGTATGCACTGAACAACGTAACGAGCGATCTGGTCAGTGTACCTGGATCTGCAAAGACTGCAAAATTTGACGATGGCTATACGTTTGAATTTGAAAATGCCCAGGCGATGACTCATCTGTATGTGGAACTTTCCAATCCGAAGAACAACGGTGCAACCGGCGCTTTCTGGCCGGCGATCGCAGAGGCAGAAGTTTATATTGATAACGGTGCGGAAGAAACAGTTGAACTGGAAAACATCGCTGCTACCAGAAAGCAGAGTCTGACACTGAAAAGCGAAGTCAATGCATCCGCAGACAAAGCAAAAATCACCGACAACGATGAGACAACGGCATCTCCTCTTCAGGAGAAAACCTTTGCAGCCGGCAGCAGTGAGACCTTTGCAGAAGTTGGTTTTGGCGTAGAGCAGAAGATGCGTCAGATTATTCTGGCACTGCCAAAGGACAATCAAAATGCATCCTATACCTATAAGCTTTACGGAAAAGCAACAAAAAACGGCTCTTATGAAACACAGCCGTTTGCGACCGGAAACATCAATACCGGTGATGCAAACAAAGTAAAGATCAACGCAGCCGATGTGGATTCTGCTGTCAAAGATCTAGAATACGAATCCGTAAAGGCTGTTTTTGAGGCAGCAAACGATGCCGGAAAAAATAACATCCTGTCTCTGGCAGAGTTCCAGATCTTTGCAAACAAAGCAACGATCGCAGAGGCGGATACTGAAAATATCGTATGGAAAAGCACCGCACTGCACAGCAACTACAGTCAGGACACCCTGAACCGCATTGTTGACGGAAATTTAAGCAATACCTGGAGTGCAGACCAGTATCCGGCATATGTGGATTTTGATCTCGGAGCAGAGTATGATCTGTCAAGGATTGAAGTTTACACCCCGAAAAACGGCTATTCCCAGTATTCGCTGTACTACAGCAACGATGGTCAGAATTACAGCAAACTTGCGGAAAAAACCGGCACCGATGCCTGTCCGGATGGAGGAGAGGTTTATCAGGCAGAAGGAAAGAAAGCAAGCAGTGTGCGTATCCTGCTTTCCTACAATTCTGCAAGTTCCAAAGCCGTGCTGAATGAAGTTCGTATCCTCGGAACAAAGAGCGGGGAAGCAAAAAAAGCCGCATTTCAGGCACCGGTTTCCTATGTAGAATCCGCATACAATACAGAAGTTACCACGCAGGATACGATCGATGAAGTTTATGGTATTGTCAGCCGTAACCTTGGTAAGCAGTACAAAAACTGGTTTACCTTTGAAGTAAAAGACAAGGCAGAAGGTGCAGCCGATTATTATGAGATCGAAGATGTGGACGGTAAAGTGAAGATCACCGGCAACAGCGGTGTGACGATCACAAACGGTTTGAACTATTATCTGAAATATTACTGCAAGGTGAGTATCACCCAGGTCGGTGATCAGGTAACGATGCCAAAAAGTATTGTAAAAGTCGGATCAAAAGTACATAAAGAGTGCAAAGTGGCACTGCGTTATGCGTACAACTACTGTACGATGTCCTACTCGATGGCATTCTGGGGCGAGGATGAGTGGAGAAAAGAACTTGACTGGCTGGCACTCAATGGTGTCAACATCGTTCTGGATATCACCGGACAGGAAGAAGTCTGGAGAGAATTTTTAAGTGCACTTGGCTATACGCATGAAGAGATCAAAGATTATATCGCAGGACCTGCCTACTATGCATGGGCATATATGGCAAACCTTTCCGGATACGGCGGACCGGTCCATGACTCCTGGTTTACCAAGAGAACGGAGCTTGCAAGAAAGAACCAGCTGATCATGCGGAAACTCGGCATGCAGCCGATCCTTCAGGGATACAGCGGCATGGTTCCGGTTGATGTGCAGAGCAAGGCAAAAGGAGCGTATGCACTGACAGGCAACGATGTGATCCCACAGGGAACCTGGTGCTCCTTCCAGCGTCCGTACATGCTGCGTACCACCACAGCGGCATACGATAAATATGCAAAATTATTTTATGAGTGTCAGAAAAATGTCTATGGAAATGTAACACATTATTATGCGACAGATCCATTCCATGAGGGCGGAAATACCGGTGACATGTCCACAAGTGATGTAAGTTCAGAAGTGTTAAATTCCATGCTGGAGTTTGACAAGGATGCAGTCTGGGTGATCCAGGCATGGCAGGGCAATCCGAGTGCCGGACTGATAAACGGACTGAACGGAAGAAAAGAGCACGCACTTGTGCTGGATCTTTATGCAGAGAAGGACACACACTGGAACGACAGCAGTTACTCCGGCGGAAAAGAGTTTCAGAAGACACCGTGGGTTTACTGTATGCTGAACAACTTCGGCGGACGTATGGGACTGCACGGACATATGGACAATATTGTCAGCGGTGTTGTCGATGCGGCAAACAACAGTGAAATGCTGACCGGTATCGGTATTACACCGGAAGGTTCTCAGAACAACCCGGTCCTTTATGATTTATTATTTGAAACGGTATGGTGTGACGATGCAACAAAAACGCTGACAGAGATCGACACCGACCAGTGGCTCAAAGATTATGTGACAAGACGTTACGGAGCCAAGAGTGAATCTGCGTATGAGGCAATGAAGATCCTCGAAAACACCGTTTACAAGGCATCACTGAACATGCGTGGTCAGGGTGCACCGGAGTCCTACATCAATGCACGCCCGGCAGAAAGTATCGGTGCGGCATCAACCTGGGGAAATGCAGTGATCGGCTACGATATGGAAGAGCTGGAAAAAGCAGCAGAGCTGCTGCTTGAAGATTACGATACCCTGAAAAACAGCGACGGTTATCTCTATGATCTGGCAGATGTTCTCAAACAGGTACTGTCAAACTCTTCCCAGAAATATCACAGAGAGATGGTAAGTGCTTATCGGTCCGGTGATCTTGCGAAATTTAACGAGGCATCTGATCAGTTTTTAAGCCTGATCGACAAAGTGGAAGAAGTGCTCGGAACCAGAAAAGAATTCCTGTTCGGAACCTGGACAGAACAGGCGAAGAAACTGGCAGAGGGTGACGATGACTTCACAAAAGATATCTACGAACTGAATGCGAAATCGCTGGTAACTACCTGGGCTTCTTATCCGCAGGCAGAGAGCGGCGGACTGAAAGACTACTCCAACCGTCAGTGGGCAGGTCTTACACAGGACTTCTACAAACAGCGTTGGACGATGTGGATCAATCAGAAAAAGGCAGAACTGAAAGGCGAAAGCACACAGAACATCAACTGGTTTGCTTTTGAGTGGGCATTTGCAAGAAGTCACACAGAATACACGACAGAGGCATCCGGCAAAAACTTAAAAGAACTCGGGGAAGATATCCTGAAAAATTACAGTTCCAAAGATCCGGCAGCAAATGGTGCAAACGATTACACCGGAAAAGTGACTGTAACAGCAGGTTCGGAAGAGACAAGCCAGGAGAACGGTGCAGCAGCCAATGTCCTGGATGGAAGTTCCGATACAATCTGGCATACCAACTACACAAATGCAGCCGACATGGCTTCCTACGAGAAACATTATCTGATTTTTACAATGGAAGAGGCAGTCAAACTTGGCGGACTTCGTTATCAGCCAAGACAGGGCGGAGGTCTTAACGGTATCATCAAAGCTTACGAGATCTACACCAGTATGGACGGCGAGAATTATACAAAAGCGGCAGAAGGAAACTGGACGGCAGACACTTCCTGGAAACTGGTTTCTTTTGACAGACCAGTTACCGCAAAATATGTGAAATTTGTCGTAAAGGATGCAACTTCCGAACAGGCAGGAAAATGTTTCAGCAGTGCGGCACAGATCAGACTGACCGTTCCGGAAAAAACAGGAGAAGACAAGCCGACTGAAACAGAAAAACCGACTGAGACAGAAAAACCGACTGAGACGGAAAAACCGACTGAGACAGAAAAACCGAACCAGACCGAAAAACCAAATCAGACCGAAAAACCAAAGGACAACAAATCCGACCAGAACACTTCTGGTTCTGCCGGAAAGATCGGAGATGTGATCGCAGATGCAGCCGGAGTGTTCAACTACACGATCACCGGAAATGACACCGTGGAAGTAAAGAGCATGGCAGCAAAGGGCAAAACAAAGAAAGCCGTAAAAATTTCTGCATCGATCAAAGCAAATGGTAAGACTTACAAAGTGACCAGTATTGCGGCAAACGCCTTTAAGGGCAATAAAAAGATGACTTCCGTGCTCATCGGAGGCAATGTGAAAAAGATTGGCAGAAGTGCATTTGAAAACTGCAAAAACTTGACGAAAGTTACCGTGAACGGCAGCAAACTGCAGACCATCAGCAAAAATGCATTCAAAGGCGATAAAAAGTTAAAGAACATCAGCCTGAAGAAAGTAAAATCTCTGAAGAAAGTAGAAAAGGCGGCATTTAAGGGCGTTTCGAAAAAAGTAACCGTAAAAGTGCCGAAGAACAAAAAGAAAGCTTACAGCAAGCTGCTGGCAAAAGGAGGCATTGCGGCAGGCAAAGTAAGATCATAAAACATAGCATAGAAGGATTCCGTCAGACATAGGATAGCATGAAAGAAACGGAAAGGGCGAAATTCCGGTGAAAGGATTTTTATACAGAAACTGGAAAAACATGCTTTTTCACATCTATCTGTTTGTACTGTTTGCCGGAATCGGAATCGGCAGTGTGGAATATATCCGCTGGTGTGAAAGATCACTTCCGGCATCAGCGGATATTCCGCCTGAGATTGCCCTGACTTTCGACGACGGACCACATCCGGTCTATACGAAAAAGCTGCTGGACGGTCTGCGAAAACGAGGCGTAAAGGCAACCTTTTTTCTGATCGGGGAAAATATCGAAGGAAATGAAGAATTGGTAAAGCAGATGGCAGAAGATGGACATCTGATCGGAAACCATACCTGGTCCCATGCGGACATTACAAAAATGTCGGATAAACAGGCATGTGAAGAGATTACAAAAACGAGCGAGCTGGTCAGAAGCATTGTCGGTTATGACACCGAATATATCAGACCTCCTTTTGGGGCATGGAACAAAAACCTGGAGTGTGGTTTTGAGATGTTTCCGGTGCTCTGGACCATCGATCCGCTGGACTGGAAAACAGAAAATGCGGATCAGATCGTAGAAAAAGTGATGTCTGAGGCAAAAGAAAATGCCATTATCCTGCTGCATGACCGCTATGAAGCTTCGGTGGAAGCGGCACTTCGGATCGTGGATTTGTTAAAGGAGCAGGGCTATACATTTGTAACCGCAGATAAGCTTGTACTGGAATGACAGGATGTTATAGAAAGTTACTTTGTGACGGAGTTACCTGTGCGGTATCTTTCAAACGAAAAAGAAACACAGGAGGGGAGGAAGAACTTTGGATTTATTTGATTATATGAGAGAAACGAAAATGGAGAGTGAAGCACCGCTTGCTTCCAGGATACGGCCTAGGACATTGGATGAGATTGTCGGACAGCAGCATATTCTGGCAAAAGATAAACTGCTTTACCGGGCGATCAAAGCAGATAAACTCAGTTCCGTTATTTTTTACGGACCGCCGGGAACCGGAAAGACAACGATCGCAAAAGTGATCGCCGGTACAACGAGTGCGGCTTTTACGCAGATCAATGCTACGGTGGCAGGTAAAAAAGATATGGAAGAAGTCGTTGCCGAGGCAAAACAGAGGATGGGCATGTATGGAAAGAGGACGATTCTGTTTGTAGATGATATCCATCGTTTTAACAAAGGGCAGCAGGACTATTTACTTCCGTTTGTTGAGGACGGGACACTGGTGCTGATCGGGGCGACAACGGAGAATCCTTATTTTGAAGTCAACGGTGCTTTGCTTTCCAGATCCAAAGTTTTTGAACTGAAACCGCTTGAAAAAGAAGATATCAAAAAACTGATTTTGCGTGCGGTCACGGACAGCGAACGCGGTATGGGGGCATATGATGTCTGCATGGATGAGAAAGCGGCAGATTTTCTGGCAGAAGCGGCAGACGGCGATGCCAGGTCTGCACTCAATGCTGTAGAGCTTGGTGTGCTGACAACGGAGCGTTCTGCAGACGGGAAAATCCACTTTACGATCGACGTGGCATCAGAGTGTATCCAGAAACGTGTGATCCGCTACGATAAGGCGGGAGATAATCACTACGATACGATCTCTGCTTTTATCAAGAGTATGCGGGGATCAGATCCGGATGCGGCAGTTTATTATCTGGCAAGAATGCTCTATGCCGGAGAAAGTGTGACCTTTATCGCCAGAAGGATCATGATCTGTGCATCCGAAGATGTCGGCAATGCAGATCCGCAGGCACTTCAGGTGGCAGTTGCGGCGGCACAGGCTGTCGAGCGTGTCGGTATGCCGGAGTCGCAGCTGATCCTTTCTCAGGCAGCAATCTATGTGGCATGTGCTCCGAAGAGCAATGCAGCAACGAATGCGATCTTTTCGGCAATGGAATCGGTGAAAAATAAAAAAGCTTCCGTGCCGCCGTATCTGCAGGATGCACATTATGGCGGAGCAGGGAAGCTGGGGAGGGGCATTGGTTATGAATATGCCCACGATTTCCCGAAACATTTCTCAAAGCAGCGTTATCTGCCGTATGAACTCGGTGAAGTGAAGTTTTATGAGCCAAGTGACAGCGGATATGAGCAGCAGATCAGGAAGCATCTGGACTGGCTGCATGAAGAATAAAATGCAGGGCAGAATGGTTCTGTACTTCGAACTTCAATTCTGCCAGGTGTTCAGGAGAGCTGTGTCATCAGAAACTGGTAGACCATTTCGCATTTGTTTTTCCAGGACTTGCACATAGCTTCTGCCTGTTTTTTGTCCGGAACCGTAAGAGTCAGGTCGATCAGATCGGACTCTTTTTCTTTTATGACACAGTGTACGGCATATTCTTTTGCCGTGGTACGGTAATAATCCGCCGTGACAGAAACCTCATTTCGCAGCTCAAGCTTGTGTTCCTGAAGATACTGATCGGCTTCCTCCTGGATTGCATTCGGGATGCGGTCACAGAAATAGCCAAGTGCCTCGCGTCCGCTCTTTGTCAGCTGAAACTGTGTGGTATTGCGGATGGTCTGTGGCTTAACAAGATTGGCCTCTTCCAGTTCTGAAAAAGCCTGCTGCAGCGTGAAATAGTTTGTGTAGCCGCGGTCAAGCAAAAAACTGGAAATCTGGCTGTTTGTAAGCGGAAAATCCACGCGGTCAAGCATATATAAGATGATTAATTTATAAAGCGTAAATGGTTCAGCCATAAAATGCCTCCTTATGTAAAAATCTCTGCAAAAGCGTGTCGGGTCTCACCTGTGTCCGCTTTACTTTTATTCGGTAAACAGACGTCCCTGCCAGGTATCACGGACTTTCAGTTCGTGGTGGATATGATTGAGGACGCTGCGTTTTTTCAGGCTCCAGAGCGGTGCAATCAGCAGATCACTTGGACCGTCCCCGGTCAGGCGGTGGATCGTGATATCCGGCGAGAGCACTTCCAGGCAGCGGATCACAAGATCAACGTATTCATCTTCTGATAAAATGTGAAATCCGCTCTGCCCATAATAAGCTGCCAGATCGGTGTGTTTCAGCACATGGAGCAGCTGCAGCTTGATGCCGTCAATGTGGTGTGCATTTAAGTAACGCATGGTCTCCAGGATATCTTCTGTAGTTTCGCCCGGAAGACCAAGAATCGTATGAACGACCGTCTCTAATTTACGTTCCTGCAGTTTTTCAAGTGCATCTTCAAAACAGGAAAGTTTATAGCCTCTGCGGATAAAAGCGGCTGTTCGTTCATGGATCGTCTGAAGCCCAAGCTCTACCGTGACCGGTTTCTTTTTATTCAGCTCCGATAACAGATCCAGCGTCTCGTCCGGCAGGCAGTCCGGTCTTGTGCCGATCGAAAGTCCGACGATGTCTTCGTGTTCAATCGCCTCTGTAAAAATACGCTCCAGATATGAAAGCGGAGCGTAAGTATTGGTGTAAGCCTGAAAATAGGCAATAAAATGCGTTGCCGGAAATTTCGGGGAAAGGCGGGCCTTCTGTTCCTCAATCTGCTGATGAACCGGGTGTGTCCTGTCACCGGCAAAATCACCGCTTCCGCCCTCACTGCAGAAAATACAGCCGCACTTTCCGAGCGTGCCGTCGCGGTTCGGACAGGTCATGCCGCCGTCTAAAGAGACTTTGTAAATCTTTTCACCGTAACGGTTCCGCAGATGATAATCCAGCGAGCGGTACGGTTTTCCACCGAAATCTGGCGGTTTTACAGTCATAAAGCTACCTCCGTGGTATCTGCCGGCAAAATCCGGCAGATGTTCTTTAAAACTTATCATAGCATCTGCATTTGTAAAAATCAAGGAGACGAAAAAAGGTTTGCGGCATTTCCTCTGGTATGGTAGAATGATAGAAGAAAATGCTGGGTGTGCATGGCATGCCTTGGGATGTTTTACAGAAAGGAATCCAAAAGATGAGTATACTGATAAAAAACGGCAGAGTGATTGATCCGGACACCAGAAAAGATGGCCGGTACGATATCCTGATCGAGGAGGATAAGATTGTAAAGGTAGACCAGGAGATCAAGGAAGAGGCAGAAGAAGTGATCGATGCAGAAGGCTGCTACGTTATGCCGGGCCTGATCGACCTGCATGTTCACTTGAGGGATCCGGGACAGACGTACAAGGAGACGGTTGAGACAGGAGCAGCTGCAGCGGCACACGGAGGATTTACCACCGTGCTGGCGATGCCGAATACAAAGCCGGTAACAGATGACAGACTTAATATCCGTTATGTACACAACAAGGCAAAAGCGATGGCACCGATTCACGTACTGCAGGCCGGTGCGATCACAAAAGGACAGAAGGGAAAAGAACTTGCCGACATCGAATCCATGGTAGCAGAAGGAGCTCCGGCAATCAGTGAGGACGGTAAATCCGTTATGGATTCCCTGCTCTGCAAAGAAGCAATGAAGATCGCAGCAGAGTGCGGCGTTCCGGTCATGGCACACTGCGAGGACATCGACCTGGTGGACGGCGGTGTGGCAAATGACGATGAATCGATCCGCAAACAGGGACTTCGCGGCATCAGCAATGCAGTCGAGGACATCATCGCCGTGCGTGATGTGATGCTGGCAGGAGAGACAGGAGCACACCTGCATCTGTGCCACTGCTCTACTTATGGAAGCGTGGAGATCGTCAAACAGGCAAAAAAACAGGACATCCATGTAACGGCAGAAGTATGCCCGCATCATTTTACGCTGACCTCCAAAGATGTCGATGCCAGCGATGCAAACTATAAAATGAACCCGCCGCTGCGTACCAAAAAGGACGTAGAGGCATTAAAACGAGGTCTGCGAGATGACATTATGGATGTGATCGCAACCGACCATGCACCGCACAGCGAAGAGGAAAAGAGACGTTCCTTTACGGCAGCACCGTTTGGTATTGTCGGACTTGAGACAGCCGTTCCGCTTACCATCAGCGAGCTAGTAGAAAAAGAGTACCTTACACCGATGCAGATGGCAGAAAAGATGAGCTACAATCCGGCAAAAATCCTGGGACTGGACAAAGGTTCCCTTGCAGAAGGCAAAATCGCCGATGTGGTCATCATTGATCCGAACGAAGAGTATGTGATCGATAAAAATACCTTCGCATCCAAAGGACGCAACACACCGTTCCACGGCAGAACCGTACGAGGCAAAGTCAAAGTGACGATCTGCGACGGAAAGGTCGTTTATAAAGATAAATAGAATGATAAATGCCGTTCCACACAGCAAATGTGTGGATCCACAGAAGAAAGGATAAGATTATGATTCAGAAATTGATCCAGAAGATCCAGAAAACACATGCACCGATCGTAGTAGGACTCGATCCGATGCTTTCCTATGTACCGGCTCATATCCAGAAACGTGCATTTGAAGAACACGGTGAGACACTGGAAGGAGCAGCAGAAGCCATCTGGCAGTATAACAAAGAGATCGTAGACCATGTGTATGATCTGATCCCGGCAGTAAAACCACAGATCGCCATGTACGAACAGTTCGGTATTCCTGGTCTTATGGCCTTTAAAAAGACCGTAGATTACTGTAAATCCAAAGATCTTGTTGTGATCGGCGATATCAAACGAGGCGATATCGGATCGACATCCGCAGCTTATGCAGTCGGACATCTTGGAAAAGTCAAAGTCGGAAACAACAGCTTTGCAGGATTTGACGAAGATTTTGTTACCGTAAATCCATATCTTGGAACCGACGGTGTGAAACCGTTTGTAGATGTCTGCAAAGAGGAGAAAAAAGGTCTGTTCATCCTTGTCAAGACTTCTAACCCGTCAAGCGGTGAGTTTCAGGATCGTCTGATCGACGGCCGTCCGCTCTACGAGCTGGTTGGTGAGCAGGTTGCAAAATGGGGCGAGGACTGCATGGGTGATGATTACAGCTATGTGGGAGCCGTTGTCGGAGCAACTTACCCGGAACAGGGCAAAGTGCTGCGTAAGATCATGCCGAAGTCCTTTATCCTGGTACCGGGTTATGGTGCACAGGGCGGAAAAGGTGCAGACCTGGTACACTTCTTCAACGAAGACGGACTTGGTGCAATCGTAAACTCATCCAGAGGAATCATTGCTGCTTACAAACAGGAGCAGTATGCAAAATACGGTGAAGAACATTTTGCGGAGGCATCCAGAGCAGCCGTTGAGGCAATGATCGCAGATATCGGAACTGCTCTTGAGAGGGCAAAATAAGCAGCCGTTTTCAAAATGTGGGGATTGGCATTTGCAGATTTCATACAGCCGCCTGGTTTGACAGGACAAAAAGAAAAGAAATGAGGATTTTAATATGGCTGGCAAATATAAAGAACTTGCAGAAGTTTTAAAGCAGGAGTGCATTGCTCCTGATATTTACAGTATGTGGCTTCAGACAGACAAGATCGCAGAGCAGGCTGTACCGGGACAGTTCATTTCCGTGTACAGCAACGATGGCAGCAGACTTCTGCCGCGTCCGATCAGTCTGTGTGAGATTGATAAGGATAAAAAGGCACTTCGTATCGTTTATCGTGTGGCAGGAAAAGGAACGGCGGAGTTTGCACAGTGTCAGAAAGGTGATAAGCTTGAAATTTTAGGACCGCTCGGAAATGGATTTCCGATGGAACGTGCCGAAGGCAAAAAGGTATTTCTGATCGGCGGAGGCATCGGTATTCCGCCTATGGTTGAGCTTTCCAGGCAGCTTCCGGGTGAAAAGATAGTGATCGCCGGATACCGTGATGACAAACTGTTTTTAAAAGAAGAACTTGAGCGAAATGCAGTATTTTATGCGGCAACAGAGGATGGAAGTGTCGGCACAAAGGGCAATGTTCTTGATGCGATCCGTGAGAATAAACTTACCGCAGATGTGATTTATGCCTGCGGACCGACTCCGATGCTCCGTGCACTGAAAGCTTATGCACAGGAACAGGATATCGAGTGCTGGATTTCCATGGAAGAGCGTATGGCGTGCGGCATCGGTGCCTGCCTTGCCTGCGTCTGCCAGTCAAAAGAGGTGGACGATCATTCTCATGTACATAACAAACGTGTCTGCAAAGACGGACCGGTATTTCTGGCAACGGAGGTGGAACTGTGAGTACAAGGATAAGTACAAGCGTAAATATTGCCGGAGTTGAACTGAAAAATCCGGTTATGACAGCATCCGGAACTTTTGGCTCCGGAGCAGAATACAGTGAATTTGTGGACCTGTCAAAGCTTGGTGCAGTGGTCACAAAGGGCGTGGCAAACGTACCGTGGCCGGGCAATCCGACTCCGCGTGTGGCAGAAGTCTACGGCGGCATGTTAAATGCTATCGGACTGCAGAATCCGGGCATTGATGTATTTGTAAAACGTGACATTCCGTTTTTGAAACAGTATGATACCAAGATCGTGGTCAATGTCTGCGGAAGAAGTACGAAGGACTACTGTGAAGTGGTAGAACGTCTGGCAGACGAACCGGTGGATCTTCTGGAGATCAACATTTCCTGCCCGAACGTCAAAGAAGGCGGCATTGCTTTCGGACAGAATCCAAAGTCTGTCGAGGACATCACAAAAGAGATCAAACGTGTGGCAAAACAGCCGGTTATCATGAAGCTCAGCCCAAATGTGACCGATATCACGGAAACAGCAAGGGCAGCAGAAGCAGGCGGTGCAGATGCACTTTCTCTGATCAATACACTGACCGGTATGAAGATTGATATTAATCGCAGGAAATTTGTCCTGGCAAACAAGACCGGCGGTATGTCCGGTCCGGCAGTCAAACCGGTTGCCGTGCGTATGGTATATCAGACCGCACAGGCAGTAAAACTTCCGATCATCGGTATGGGCGGCATCATGAATGCAGAGGATGCCCTGGAGTTCATTTTGGCAGGAGCAACTGCCGTTTCCGTAGGAACCGCAAACTTTATCGATCCGATGACCACCCTCAAAGTAGCAGAAGGGATCGAAGCATATATGAGAGCACAGAATGTATCCGACATCAGAGAACTGGTCGGTGCCGTGCAGTAAGGAGATAAGAAATGGAACAGTATAAACAGGAATTTATTGAATTTATGGTAGATTGTGATGTGCTGAAATTCGGCGAATTCACACTGAAAAGCGGAAGAAAATCTCCGTTCTTTATGAATGCCGGAGCTTATGTGACCGGTTCTCAGTTAAAGAAACTGGGTGAATATTATGCAAAAGCGATCCATGACCGATACGGCGATGATTTTGACGTACTGTTCGGACCGGCTTACAAAGGAATCCCGCTTAGTGTTGTGACTGCGATCGCATACAGTGAACTTTACGGAAAAGAAGTGCGTTACTGCTCCGACCGCAAAGAAGAAAAAGATCACGGTGCAGACAAGGGAAGCTTTCTTGGAAGCAAATTAAAAGACGGTGACCGTGTGATCATGATCGAAGACGTTACTACTTCCGGCAAATCCATGGAAGAAACGGTTCCGAAGGTAAAGGGTGCCGCAGATGTGACGATCGTCGGACTGATGGTTTCTCTTGACCGTATGGAAGTCGGAAAAGGCGGCGTAAAGTGTGCTCTGGATGAAGTGAAAGATCTTTACGGTTTTGAGACCGCAGCAATCGTAAATATGCAGGATGTCGTAGAGCATCTCTATAACAGAGAATGTGACGGAAAAGTTGTGATCGATGATACATTAAAAGCAGCGATCGATGCATATTATGAGAAATACGGGGCAAAATAATTCGGTAAAATGGAGGCTTTTCATGAACGAAAAAATTTTTAAGACAATAAGAGGTACCGGTGCGGCAAGTCTCGCAGTCGGAATCGTGGTTCTGGTAACCGGAATTTCAGCCGGCGTGATGATGATCGTAAACGGTGCAAGACTTCTGAAGTGTAAAAGTCAGGTATTGATTTAGTTTTATGAGGAAGGAAACAAAAAAGAAGGTGCGGATACTGGGAGCGGTGCTGTTTTTTCTTTATCTGCTGGCACTGACGTATTTTCTGTTTTTTGCGGAAGGATACGGAAGATCCGTGGAAGGAAGAATGTATGCCTACAACCTTCAGCCCTTTCGGGAAATCAAAAGATTCTGGGTTCACCGGGAGATGCTGGGGACGTTCGCAGTATTCTGCAATCTGGCGGGGAATGTGATCGGCTTCATTCCGTTTGGGATGATCCTGCCGGTCATATGGCCGAAAACGGGGAAAGTTTTACGGATCCTGCTTCTTAGCTTCGAGTTCAGTCTGTGCGTGGAGACGATACAGCTTGTCTGGAAGGTGGGAAGCTTTGATGTGGATGACCTGATCCTCAACACCCTGGGCGGTGTGATCGGGTATCTGCTGTTTTGGATATGTAATAAGATAAGGAGAAAGATATATGGCTAAAAAGCGTATGTATTCTTTTGCAAAAGAGAAACATTCCGGCAAAGGTATTCTTTCAACGATACTTGGTACACTCTCACTTGTCATTTTTGCCGTTCTGGCATGGCTGGCATATTATCTGGACGGACAGGGCGGCGTTTACCTGGGCAGCATCGGGCTGCTTGGCATGGTATTTGCCGTCAGCAGTGTCGTGTTCGGACTGATGGGATTTGGCGAAAACAATGTGCGCTACCTGTTTCCGAAGATTGGGTCGATCCTCGGCGGCATCATGGTGGCATTGTGGGTATTTGTAGTTTTAATTGGGATTTAAGGAAATGCCAGGGACGAATTGCGGGAGTACGAAGTATGGAACAACTCGTATGGCATCACTTTACTGTAACCTTTAAAAGATTGGCGGTGGAAAGATGGAGAGAACAGTACTGGAAGAGAGAGACGCTCTCTCAATGGAACGACTTGCATCCATAACAAAAGAGCATACCGCACAGGAGCCGTTTGGGGATTATTTCAGAAAAACGGCTTCTTTTGTTATAAAAATGGATGAAGTTTACCGAAAAATAAAAGATGGAAAAACGGAAAGCTATACGCTTGAGCAGTGGCAGGCATTTAATCAGAGCCTTTATGAGGACATTCTTCCGGAGAACTATGAGCACAGCTATGGAAATCCAAAGTATGCGGTGGAAAAACTCGGAGAAGTGCACGGACGCATCTTAAGTTTTCTGTATGCCGAATTGTATGCCCTGATCGGCTATGCCTTTGAGCAGCGGCTGCATGAAAAGGTAATCCTTCAGGAACTTCTGATCGAAGTGTATAACTGCTTTGAGGAGGAAGAGCTCCCGGGATACCGAAGGATCCAGCAGATCATTTACTGGTTTGAGAGTGATTACAGTGAGATCACGGTGGCACACCGCATTCGGGAAGCTGTTGATCCAAAGCTTGATTTTGCAGCGAAGATCGTGATGGAGTCGGATCTGAAAGACCTTCGCTATCTGTATCGCTATGGTGAGTATATCACCGAAAACGAGCGGAAGATGGCAGAATTTATGAACAGCCTGGATGAAGAGACTGTAGAAAAGATGGCATCTACGTTTACCGAAGGATACCGGATCGGATTTGTGCTTGGCGGCAAGGATCTTTCGAAAAAACAGACGGTCAACATCCGCTATATGGTCGGATTTGAGCGGATGGTGCGTCTGGCAATACGAAATTTTGAAAAAATGGGATTAAAGCCGGTCATCTATCGTGCGGCACTGGAGCGTATCAATAAAAAAGGTGTGCACCGCATCGGTTATTATGGGGCAATCCCGAACCGCCAGTTTGACTATGATCACCGGGCAGACCAGGCAATTTATCTGGACAAGGCCTTTATGGAGCGACGCCTGGGCGTGATGCGTTCGGCGTACGAAAATTATAAAACACTGGCAAACGGTCATGCAGGCCCGGCCTGCATTGATACCTTCGGGGAGCCGGAGTTTTATCCGCAGACAAAACCGGAAGCCTATTATTTGTCGGATAAACAGAAAAAACTGCAGACACAGATGGATAACGAATCCGTGCAGATCACAAACCGCTATATCATCGGCAAAGAACGCAGTTTTACGATCATCGCCTTTCCGATCCCGGAAATCGGGACAGACTTCCCGGAGATTTTTAAAGAGACGATCCGCATCAATACGCTTGACTATCAGCTCTATGCAGATATCCAGCAAAAACTGATCGATGCCCTGGATCAGGGTGAGAGTGTACATGTGCTCGGAAAAGGAGAAAATCACACCGATATGCACATTGCCCTGCACAAACTGAATGATCCAAAGAAGCAGACTAATTTCGAAAATTGTGTGGCAGATGTCAACATTCCGGTCGGAGAAGTCTTTACTTCCCCGATATTGAAGGGAACAAGCGGCATTCTTGAGGCATGTACGGTTTATCTGGAAGGCTTAAAGTATGAAAAACTGCATCTGGAATTTGAAGATGGTATGGTAAAAGCATATACCTGCAAGAATTTTGAGCAGGAAGAGTATAATCAGAACTATGTCCGGGAAAATGTGCTGGCGAATCATGAGACTCTGCCAATCGGCGAATTTGCGATCGGAACAAACACAGCAGCCTATGCTATGGCAAGGGAATATCATATTGAAGGAAAACTGCCGATCCTGATCGCTGAGAAGACCGGACCGCATTTTGCCGTAGGAGATACCTGCTACAGCTGGGCAGAAGATACACCGGTATACAATCCGGACAAAAAGGAGATCATCGCAAGAGACAATGAGATTTCCATTCGCAGAAAAGAAGATCCGGGAGAGGCATATTTTGGACATCATCTTGATATCACGATACCATATGACGAGCTTGGCAGCATCGAAGTACAGTGTGCTGACGGCAGAAGAATCCTGATCTTTGCGGACGGAAAGTTCGTACTTCCGGGCACGGAGGAGCTGAATCGCTTCCTCAATTAAGGTTTGCAGGTTGACAATAAAAGAAAGTATTAGTAAAATTAAAAAGATGTTAAACACTTACAATGATGCGAAAAGGAGATTGAACCATGGCAAAGGTTGGAATTGTAATGGGAAGCGACTCAGATATGCCGATTATGGCAAAAGCTGCAGACGTTTTAGAGAAACTGGGCATTGATTATGAGATGACGATCATCTCGGCACATCGCGAACCGGATGTTTTCTTTGAATATGCAAAGACAGCAGAGAGCAAAGGCTTTAAAGTGATTATTGCCGGAGCAGGTATGGCAGCTCATCTGCCGGGCATGTGTGCAGCAATCTTCCCAATGCCGGTCATCGGCATTCCGATGCATACAACATCTCTTGGCGGCAGAGATTCTCTGTACTCGATCGTACAGATGCCGACAGGTATTCCGGTAGCAACCGTAGCGATCAACGGCGGGGCGAACGCAGGTATTTTAGCTGCGAAGATCCTGGCTACTTCTGATGAAGAACTGCTCTCCAGACTGAAAGCATATTCAGAAGAAATGAAAGAACAGGTTGTGGAAAAAGACGCAAAGCTTCAGAAAGTTGGTTACAAAAACTATAAAAAATAAAAGCAGAACCCAAGGGAGGACAAAAGCATGGATTACAAGAAAGCCGGAGTGGATATCGAGGCAGGATACAAATCAGTTGAATTAATGAAAGAGCACATCAAGAAGACCATGAGAAGTGAAGTACTGACCAATATCGGCGGATTTTCCGGTGCATTTTCCATGGAAAAATTCAAAGACATGGAAAAACCGACACTGGTTTCCGGTACGGACGGAGTTGGTACGAAACTGAAACTGGCATTTATTCTTGATAAACATGATACCGTCGGCATCGACTGCGTTGCCATGTGTGTAAATGATATAGCCTGTGCAGGCGGAGAACCGCTGTTTTTCCTGGATTACATTGCCTGTGGCAAGAACTATCCGGAAAAGATCGCTCAGATCGTAAGCGGTGTAGCAGAAGGCTGCGTACAGTCTGATGCGGCACTGATCGGCGGAGAGACTGCTGAGATGCCGGGATTCTATCCGGTAGATGAGTACGACCTGGCTGGTTTTGCAGTTGGTGTAGTAGATGAAAAAGACCTGATCACAGGAAAAGATTTAAAAGAGAAAGACGTTCTGATCGGTATCGCTTCTTCCGGTGTACACAGTAACGGATTTTCACTGGTAAGAAAAGTATTCAGCATGGATGAAAAAACACTGAATACTTACCACGAAGAGCTTGGAAAGACTCTGGGTGAGGCTCTGATCGCACCGACCAAGATTTATGTGAAAGCACTTCGCAGCATCAAAGAAGCAGGCGTTCGTGTGAAAGGATGCAGCCATATCACAGGAGGCGGATTTTATGAGAACGTTCCGCGTATGCTTCCGGAAGGAGTACGTGCCGTGATCCGCAAAGACAGCTATGAGGTTCCGGCAATCTTCAAGATGCTGGCAAGAGAAGGCCAGATCGAAGAGCAGATGATGTACAATACATACAACATGGGTATCGGTATGGTTGTTGCAGTTGATCCGACAGACGTTGACAAGACTATGAAAGCGATCGAAGCAGCAGGAGAAACCGCTTACGTGATCGGTGAGATTGAGAACGGTGAGAAGGGTGTGACCTTATGCTAAAGCTGGTAGTACTGGTGTCCGGAGGCGGAACCAATCTTCAGGCGATCATTGACGGCATTGCGGACGGAAGCATTCCAAATACCGAGATCAAAGCCGTGATCAGCAACAATAAAAATGCCTATGCCCTGCAAAGAGCAAAGGATCATAACATTGCAGCTGCATGTGTCTCACCGAAAGATTTTGCAGACCGGGCAGCATTTAACCAGGCACTTCTGGAGAAAATCCAGTCCTGCGAGCCGGATCTCATTGTTCTGGCAGGATGTCTGGTCGTGATCCCGGAGATCATGGTGGATGCTTATCCAAACAAGATCATCAACATCCATCCATCGCTGATCCCGGCATTTTGCGGAACTGGATATTACGGGCTGAAAGTACACGAAGGCGTGCTTAAGCGCGGTGTAAAAGTGACCGGTGCAACGGTGCATTTTGTGGACAAAGGAACAGATACCGGTCCGATCATCATTCAGAAGGCAGTGGAAGTACAGCAGGACGATACCCCGGAAATTCTGCAGCGGCGTGTCATGGAGCAGGCAGAATGGAAAATCATGCCGCAGGCGATCCGCCTGATCGCAGAAGGAAAAGTCCGTGTGGAAAATGGCAAAACGATAATCACAGAATAGAGACGATGTCAGGATCTCAGAAATGCGAAAAGATTCGGAGACATTGTATATTCAAGTACTTTATATATAGAAAGAAGGACGCAGGATGAAAGTATTGATAGTCGGAAGCGGCGGACGTGAGCATGCGATCGCATGGAAAGTCGCACAGAGTCCAAAAGTAGATAAAATTTACTGTGCACCGGGCAATGCCGGAATTGAAGAATTTGCAGAATGTGTGCCGATCCAGGCAATGGAGTTTGACAAACTGGTCGCATTTGCAAAAGAACAGGCAATCGATCTTACGGTAGTTGGTATGGATGATCCTCTGGTTGGCGGTATCGTAGATGCATTTGAGGCAGAAGGACTGCGTGTATTCGGACCGAGAAAGAATGCAGCAATCCTGGAAGGCTCCAAGGCATTTTCAAAAGACCTGATGAAAAAATATAATATTCCGACCGCTGCTTACGAAACATTTACCGATGCATCCGCAGCACTTGCATATCTGGAAAAAGCAGATTTCCCGATTGTTCTGAAAGCAGACGGACTGGCACTCGGAAAAGGTGTGCTGATCTGCAATACGCTGGAAGAAGCAAAAGATGGTGTAAAAACCATCATGGAGGACAAGAAATTCGGTACAGCCGGCAATACAATGGTGGTAGAAGAGTTTATGACCGGAAGAGAAGTGTCTGTACTTTCTTATGTGGACGGCAAGACCATCAAGACGATGACTTCCGCACAGGATCACAAACGTGCCGGAGACGGCGATACCGGACTGAACACCGGTGGTATGGGAACTTTCTCACCAAGTCCGTTCTATACGGAAGAAGTGGATGCATTCTGCAAAAAATATATCTATCAGGCAACGGTCGATGCGATGGCAGCAGAAGGAAGAGAGTTCAAAGGCATTATCTTCTTCGGACTGATGCTGACCGAAAAAGGTCCTCGTGTCCTGGAGTACAATGCAAGATTCGGTGATCCGGAAGCACAGGTTGTCCTGCCGCGTATGAAAACCGATATCATTGACGTTTTTGAGGCGTGCATTGACGGAACACTTGACCAGATCGACCTGCAGTTTGAGGACAATGCGGCAGTCTGCGTCGTACTGGCATCCGACGGTTATCCGGTGAAATACGACAAAGGTTTCGTAATCCGTGGTCTTGACAAATTCAAAGATAAAGATGGTTACTATGTATTCCACGCCGGAAGCAAACGCACGGAAGAAGGCATCGTGACAAACGGCGGCCGTGTCCTCGGTGTGACTGCAAAGGGAAAAGACCTCAAAGAGGCCCGTGCAAATGCCTATGCAGCGGTAGAGTGGATTGATTTTGAGAATAAATATTATCGTCATGACATTGGAAAAGCGATTGACGAAGCATAAACGTTTTTGAAGGGAGAAAACATGATGTGGAAAAAGACCTGGAAAATCTGGGCAGTGTGCATGATGCTCCTGCTCTGTATTTCCGGAGTGACTGTGTTTGCAAGTGGTTCCGATGACAATTCCCTTTCGGATCTTGGCATCGAGAATGCGACGAGTATTTCTCCGGATTTTGAGTACAGCACAACGGAGTATGAGGTGGAGGTTCCGGAAGGCACGACTGAACTGCAGCTAAGTCCGGTGACTTCCGACGGTGCAGCGACCTGTGAAGTTTCCGGTCAGACTCTGACGGACGGAAAGACAACGGTTTACATAACGGTAACATCCGAGAGTGGTATGCAGGCAACGTATACCCTGAATGTGCAGGCGGAGCGTCCAAATGCGGCAGAACAGATCGCAGCAGCGAACGAGACGGATGCACAGACGGAGGCAGCAACCGAGAAAGCAAAAGAGGCACAGACAGAAACAGAAACGGAGACAGAAGCCGTTTCTGATGCGGCAAATGCCGTGCTCCAGAAAGTAGACAAGATCAAATCAGATGCGGATTTTTCCATAAAAGTGATCTACGCTTTGGTGGCTCTGTCGGTTCTTCTGATCTTTCTGGTGATCAACCTGATCCTGAAAAACCGTGATCTGAAAGATGATCTTCGCGATACGCAGGAAAGACTGGATATGCAGACCAACGAGTTTGCAAGAAAAGAGTATTATCTGGCAACGGAAAATTATTATGCACCGACGCAGCAGCAGGAGGCAACCGGTATGGTTCAGGAGGAAGAACCGCAGCCAGTACATCCGGAAACAGAAGCTGCTCCGGCAGTGGAAGAAGCATTCGGTGAAAATAAAAAGACCGGGCCGGTAAAAGCAGACCGGAAAAGCCGCAGAGAGAAAAAGCGTCAGCAGAAGCAGGCAAAACAGGAGATGGCAGAAATGCAGGATGATCCATCCGGTGCACAGCCACAGGAGGCACAGGTGAAACATACACCGCAGCCAACAGGCAATGCAGCACAGCCTGCACCGAAGAAAACAAAGAAAAAAGCAGATATCAATATGATCGATCTGTAAGAAGAGATTGAAATTCAATATCGTAAAAGAAAAACGCACCCGAAATGCTTTTCAAGAGCACTACGGGTGCGTTTTTTATACAATTTATGCCATCAGAGCATCAGCCAGAGCTTCCAGCTGAGCAACATCCGCTTCTTTCATTGCAGATTTGATCGTTACGACCGGTTCTACATTGGTGATGTTTTTCAGCTCGCCCATGATAGCCTGCATCTGTTTTGCAGTGCAAGGAGCCCAGGTTCCGTTCTGGATGTAGCCGACGGTACGTTTCTGGAAGTTCTTTGCCTTGAGTTTACGCAGGAATGTCTCCATGCAAGGGAAGATGCCGCCGTCGTAGGAAGCAGCAGCGACCACCAGTCTGTCATAACGATAAGCATCTGCGATGGCAGACGGCATATCATCTCTGGCAAGGTCATAGAGAACCACATTTTTCTCGCCTTTTGCTTTCAGGATCTCCGCCAGTTTCTTTGCAGCGATCATGGTATTTCCGTGAATGGAAGCACATGCGATCACAACGCCCTTTTCTTCCGGTTCGTAGCTGCTCCAGGTCAGATATTTGCCTATGTAATAGCCAAGGTTTTCTTTCAGGATTGGACCGTGCAGCGGGCAGATCATCTGGATATCCAGAGTGGCAGCCTTTTTCAGAAGATTCTGAACCTGTACGCCGTATTTGCCAACGATGTTGATAAAATAGCGTCTTGCTTCGTTTTCCCATGGCTCGTCTGCATCCAGGGCACCGAATTTACCGAAACCGTCAGCGGAGAACAGGATCTTTTCGGACTGCTCATAAGCAACCATAACTTCCGGCCAGTGAACAAGCGGAGCCATAAAGAACTGAAGCGTGTGAGTACCGAGATTTACCGTATCGCCTTCGCCTACAACCACCTTGCGGTCATCGCTTAAATCCACATCAAAGAACTGTGCGATCATCGTGAACGTTTTCGGATTTCCGATCACCTTGATGTCCGGATACAGATCCAGCAGTGTCTTTAAGTTTCCGGCATGGTCCGGTTCTAGGTGTGAAACAACCACATAGTAAGGCTTTTTGTCACCCAGCGTTTTCTTCAGGTTGGCAAGCCATCCTTCCGTACCGCGTCGATCTACGGTGTCCATGATCGTGATCTTGTCATCTAAGATCACATAAGAATTGTAAGAAACACCGTTTGGAACGACATACTGACTTTCAAAAAGATCAATATTCTTATCATCTACGCCAACGTATACGATAGAATCAGATATAAAAACGTCTTTCATTTCAAAGAACCTCCTGTGTATATTAAAGATCGGCATTTACCTAAAAGATTATACCGCACAAAAAATACTTTGACTACAAAAAAATCAAAAAGGTGGTATAATGTCTGTAACGCCAGGGGCAAAAGCCTGAAGCAATCCGCAGGGCGTTACTGAAGTGGAGAGAATCATAATACTGTTATACACAAGGAGGCTTCATGATGAATCAGACATTACAGGATTTAAAGACAAGAAGAAGCTGCCGGAGATATCGTCCGGAGCAGATAAAAGAAAGCGAACTGGAACAGATCCTTGAGGCGGGCGTGTTTGCACCAACCGGCATGGGTATGCAGTCCCCGAAGATTGTGGTTGTTCAGGATAAAGAAACCATTGAAGAGCTGAGCAAAATGAATGCGAAGATCATGGGCGTGACATCTGATCCATTCTACGGAGCACCGACGGTGCTGATCGTGCTGGCAGACAAGAACAGAAACACCTATCTGGAAGACGGTTCACTTGTCATGGGCAATCTGATGAATGCGGCACATGCCGTTGGCGTGGCGTCCTGCTGGATCCACCGTGCAAAAGAAGAGTTTGAAAGTGAAGAAGGAAAAGCTCTTCTGAAAAAATGGGGCATTGAAGGTGATTATGCCGGAATCGGCCACTGTATTTTAGGCTATGCGGCAGAGGGCGGAGAAGCCCCGGCAAAACCGAGAAAAGAAGATTATGTTGTGAGAGTGCAGGGATAAGATATGTTACATGAACAGCTGACGGAAAATGATGTCAAAAAAATCAAAGAAGAGATTGAATATCGAAAACTGACCGTTCGAAAAAATGCGATCGAGGCAGTCAAAGAGGCGAGAGCACATGGGGATTTAAGCGAAAATTTTGAGTATCATGCCGCCAAAAAAGATAAAAATATGAACGAGAGCCGTATCCGATATCTGGAGAGAATGTTAAAAAATGCCGAAATCGTATCGGATCAGTCGAAATCCGACGAAGTCGGGATCAACAATACGGTGACACTCTATATGGAAGATGATGACGAAGAAGAAACCTACAAGATCGTCACATCGATCCGCGGCAATTCCATGAAAGGCCACATCAGCACGGAGTCCCCGATGGGAAAAGCCCTGCTCGGACATAAAGTCGGAGAGAGGGTATATATCAAAGTCAATGAAAATTTCGGCTATTATGCCGTGATCCGCAAAATTGAAAATACCGATGACGGAGGAGATGAAATCCGGAAATTCTGATTTCTAAAATCTGAAAAATTCCTATGAAAGAACTGTTCTGACGACAGTAAGCTTTTCATTGTGAGGTCGCCTTCAACGGTACAGTATTCTGCACAGGAAGATCAGATTTTATGAAAACTTAAGTTTTAAAAACAGTCAGGGTACTTGTCTGTTGAAAAAAATGATAGTACAATATGTCGAAATACGGTGAAAGTGGAAGGAATGAAAAATGAGACGTAAAAAAGTTTTATTTATTGTGAATCCAAGATCCGGAAAAGGACAGATCAGAAATGCACTGTTGGATATCGCAGATATTTTTATCAAAGGAGGGTTGGATGTCACGCTCTATGTGACACAGAAACCACAGGATGCGAGCAGAGTTGTGGAGAAACGGGCTGCAAAGTTTGATCTTGTCGCCTGCAGCGGCGGTGACGGGACACTGGATGAAGTGGTGACCGGTATGATGAACAGCGAGATCAGACGCCCGATCGGCTATATCCCGGCAGGAAGCACAAACGATTTTGCAAACAGCCTGCAGATCCCGAAAAGGATGACGGAAGCGGCACAGTGTATCGTAGAGAACAACGTTTATCCGTGTGATGTCGGCTCTTTTAACAGTGATTATTTTGTATATATCGCTGCGTTTGGAATGTTTACCGAAGTGTCTTATCAGACAAACCAGGATGTCAAAAATGTACTTGGCCATCTTGCTTATGTTTTAGAAGGTGCCAAGTGTATTTTTAATGTTAAATCTTATGAAGTGGAGATTGAACTGAACGGTGAGAAGATCAGAGATGAATTTATTTATGGAATGATCACCAATTCAGAATCCGTAGGTGGTTTCCGCAGCATTACAGGAAAAAACATCCGGCTGGATGATGGTCTGTTTGAAGTGACGATGATCAAAACGCCACGAAACGCCATAGAACTTCAGGAGATTATTACAAGCCTCCTTCGCGGGGAGATGGACAGCAACTATATTATCAGCTATAAGACCAGACAGGTTGTCATTCGTTCCGAGATTGCAATTCCATGGACGCTGGATGGTGAATATGGCGGCGATCATAAAGAAGTTGAAATCTGCTGTCATCAGAAAGCAGTGGATATCATTGTCAATCATCAGTTTGGCGAGAGTGAAATCTAGTACTCAGGAAAAAAACAGGGGATATTTGACTAAAAAAGTATTTTCTTTTTGGTGCAATTAGGTTATAATAAAGCCAACACCAAAAATCACAAAGTGTGGAGGTAAAAAATATGTTAGTTTCAGCAAAAGAAATGTTACAGAAAGCAAAAGCAGGTCATTATGCAGTAGGACAGTTCAACATCAACAACCTTGAGTGGACAAAAGCAATCCTGCTGACAGCACAGGAGAACAACTCACCGGTTATCCTTGGTGTATCTGAAGGTGCCGGCAAATATATGACAGGATACAAAACTGTTGTAGGTATGGTAAATGGTATGATGGAAGAACTGAACATCACAGTTCCGGTTGCTCTGCATCTGGATCACGGCAGCTACGAAGGATGCCTGAAATGTGTAGAAGCCGGATTCTCATCTATCATGTATGATGGTTCTCACAGCCCGATTGACGAAAACGTTGCAAACACAAAGAAACTGGTAGAAATCTGCAAAGAACATGGTATGTCTCTGGAAGCAGAAGTTGGTTCTATCGGCGGTGAAGAAGACGGCGTTATAGGTGCGGGTGAATGTGCAGATCCTCAGGAATGCAAGAGAATTGCAGATCTGGGTATTGACTTCCTGGCAGCTGGTATCGGTAACATCCACGGCAAATATCCGGCAAACTGGAAAGGCTTAAGCTTCGAGACTCTGGACGCTGTTCAGGCTCTGACAGGAGATCTGCCTCTGGTACTGCACGGTGGTACAGGCATCCCGACAGACATGATCAAAAAAGCAATCAGCCTTGGCGTTGCAAAGATCAATGTAAATACAGAGTGCCAGCTGGCATTTGCAGCAGCTACACGTGAATACATCGAAGCTGGTAAAGATCTGGAAGGAAAGGGATTTGACCCGCGTAAACTTCTGGCTCCTGGATTCGAAGCAATCAAAGCTACAGTAAAAGAAAAAATGGAAATTTTCGGCTCTATCGACAAAGCCTGAGAATTATTTCTCTGAAATTTTATAAATTTTGTAGAAAAATTAAATTATACTTGCATTTGCCAAAAATGTGGAGTATGGTAGTAGCAAAATTAAAAATGATGAGCGAGAGAACAAAGACGTTCTGCCCCGAAAGGGGCGGAGCGTCTTTTTTGATTTTCTGTAAAGAAGCAGAAAGGTTACAGAGAAATTCTGTTCCGGCTTATCACAGAAAGGATGAGAAGAAGACATGACTGAAAAGATGAATGTTGCAAAGATTTTTGGTGAAAATGTATTCAACGACAAAGTGATGCAGGAGCGTCTGCCGAAAAAAGTATATAAAGCACTGAGAAAAACCATTGATGAGGGAAAAGAACTGGATCCGATGGTAGCAGATGTGGTGGCAGAAGCTATGAAAAACTGGGCAGTAGAAAAAGGTGCAACACATTACACACACATTTTCCAGCCTCTTACCGGTGTAACAGCAGAAAAACACGATGCATTTATCACAGCACCGAGACAGGACGGTACCGTACTGATGGAGTTCTCCGGAAAAGAACTGATCAAAGGAGAACCGGATGCTTCTTCCTTCCCGTCAGGAGGTCTTCGAGCTACGTTTGAAGCCAGAGGATATACAGCATGGGATTGTACTTCACCGGCTTATGTACGTGAAGATGCAGCAGGAGCGATCCTCTGTATTCCGACCGCATTCTGCTCTTACACAGGTGAGGCACTGGATCAGAAAACACCGCTGCTGCGTTCCATGGAAGCAATCAATGAGCAGGCACTGAGACTTCTGAGACTGTTTGGAAATACAACCTCCAAAAAAGTAACACCGTCCGTTGGACCGGAACAGGAATACTTCCTGGTTGACAAACAGAAATATCTGCAGAGAGAAGATCTGATCTTTACCGGACGTACCCTGTTCGGAGCAATGCCTCCGAAAGGACAGGAGATGGATGACCATTATTTTGGAACCATCCGTCAGCGTATTGCTTCTTATATGAAAGATGTCAACGAAGAACTCTGGAAACTTGGTATCTCCGCAAAAACACAGCATAACGAAGTAGCACCGGCACAGCACGAGCTGGCACCGATCTATGCAGAAGCAAACATTGCAGTTGATCACAACCAGCTGGTTATGAAAACACTGAAAAAAGTAGCATGCCAGCATGGAATGCAGTGCCTGCTTCATGAGAAACCATTTGACGGTGTGAATGGTTCCGGTAAACATAACAACTGGTCCATCACAACCGATGACGGTATCAATCTGTTAGATCCGGGCAAAACACCGCATGAGAATGTACAGTTCCTTATGGTACTGACCTGTATCTTAAAAGCAGTCGATGAGCATGCAGATCTGCTTCGTGAATCCGCAGCCGATCCTGGAAATGATCACAGACTGGGAGCAAACGAGGCACCGCCGGCTATCATTTCTGTATTCCTTGGAGAACAGCTGGAGGATGTACTGGAACAGCTGATCAGCACAGGAACTGCTACACACAGTAAAGCAGGCGGTGTACTGCATACCGGTGTCAAGAGACTTCCGGATTTTGCAAAAGATGCAACGGACCGTAACCGTACTTCACCGTTTGCATTTACCGGAAATAAATTCGAGTTCCGTATGGTAGGTTCCCGTGATTCCATCGCCGGACCAAACGTGGTACTGAACACGATCGTCGCAGATGCATTCTCACAGGCATGCGATGTACTGGAAAAAGCAGATGACTTTGAACTGGCTGTACATGATCTGATCAAAGAATATGCAACCGATCACCAGAGAATCGTATTTAACGGAAACGGTTATTCCGATGAATGGGTAGCAGAAGCAGAAAGAAGAGGACTGCCGAACATCAAATCCATGGTGGATGCAATCCCGTGCCTGGCAACTGATAAGGCAGTAGAACTGTTCGGCAAATACAAAGTTTTCTCAAAAGCAGAACTTGAGTCCCGTGTAGAGATTAAATATGAGAACTATGCAAAGGCTATTAATATAGAAGCAAAGACGATGATCGACATGGCTTCCAAACAGATCCTGCCGGCAGTCATCGGCTATACCAAATCTCTGGCAGATACTATCCTGGCAGTTAAAAGTGCAGGTGCACCGGCAGCCGTACAGACAGATCTGCTGAACGATGTAAGCAAACTGCTGGAAGAGGCAAAGGCAGCCCTGGTAACACTGGAAGAAGTGACCGACAAAGCAGCCGAAACAGGCGATATGGCAGCTGAAGCAAGATACTTCCACGAGAGCGTTGTACCGGCTATGGCAGCCCTTCGTACACCGGTTGACAAACTGGAAGTACTGGTAGATAAGAAAGTATGGCCGATGCCATCCTATTCCGATCTGCTGTTCGAAGTATAAAAAATGTAAAGATACAGTGTTTTCCCCACCCTGTTATTCCATCCCAAAAAGTAATGAAAGGAACAGAAATCAACAAAAGATTTCTGTTCCTTTTTTGGTGTGCAGCGATTCTCTCAGGCAGATGTCAGCAGAGCCTGGCAGGATTGCATAAGTTAGTTGCAAAACAGTGAAAAATAAGGTATGATTTGGAAGGATAGACAAAAGCAAACGAAAAAAGCTTTTTGGATATGAAAAGCAGCAGGTCACGATGGAGGATTGTAAGAAATGGAAGACAAGAACAAAGAAAAGATCAATGTGGTAGAGCTTTTTGGTTCGAATGTATTCAATGACAAGATCATGCAGGAGCGTCTGCCGAAAAAGGTGTACAAAGAACTGCATAAGACCATTGATGAAGGAAAAGAGCTGGATCCGATCACAGCAGAAGTCGTAGCTGGGGCTATGAAAGACTGGGCAGTGGAAAAAGGTGCAACGCATTACACACACTGGTTCCAGCCGCTTACTGGATTCACAGCAGAAAAACATGATGCATTTATTACAGCACCGCATGCAGACGGAACGGTCAGCATGGACTTTTCCGGAAAAGAGCTGATCAAAGGAGAACCGGATGCTTCTTCATTCCCGTCGGGAGGATTAAGAGCAACCTTTGAGGCACGCGGATATACAGCCTGGGACTGCACTTCACCGGCATTTGTACGTGAAGACAGTGCAGGTGCGATTTTGTGTATACCGACAGCATTCTGTTCCTATACAGGAGAAGCACTGGATCAGAAGACACCGCTGCTTCGCTCCATGCAGGCATTGCAGACACAGACACTCAGACTGATCCGTCTGTTCGGCAATACGACATCCAGAAAAGTGACACCTTCCGTTGGCGTAGAGCAGGAATACTTTATCGTGGACCGGCAGAAATATTTAAAGAGAAAAGACCTGATTTTTACCGGACGTACACTCTTTGGTGCCATGCCTCCGAAAGGTCAGGAGCTCGATGACCATTATTTTGGAGTTATCCGTCAGAGAATTGCCGGTTTTATGAAAGAAGTAAACGAAGAACTCTGGAAACTGGGTGTTTCTGCAAAGACACAGCACAACGAAGTCGCACCGGCACAGCATGAGCTGGCACCGATCTATGCAGAGTGCAATGTAGCAGCAGACCACAACCAGATCATTATGGAGACTTTGAAACAGGTGGCAGAGCGTCACGGACTGCAGTGTCTTCTTCATGAAAAACCATTTGCGGGAGTCAATGGTTCCGGTAAGCACAACAACTGGTCCATCACCACAGATGACGGCATCAATCTGCTTGATCCGGGCAAGACACCGCACGAAAATGTTCAGTTCCTGATGATCCTGACCTGTATTTTGCGTGCTGTAGACCGCCATGCAGATCTTCTTCGTGAATCCGCAGCCGATGTCGGAAATGACCACAGACTGGGAGCCAATGAGGCACCGCCTGCTATTATCTCCGTATTCCTGGGTGAACAGCTGGAAGATGTGCTGGAACAGCTGATCAGCACCGGCTCTGCAACACACAGCTTAAAAGGCGGAAAATTACATACCGGCGTTAAGACTCTTCCGGATTTTGCAAAAGATGCAACGGACCGTAACCGTACTTCACCGTTTGCATTTACCGGAAATAAATTTGAATTCCGTATGGTAGGTTCCAGAGATTCCGTAGCAGAATGTAACGTGGTGATCAACACGATCGTAGCGGAAGCATTCTCCGATGCCTGCGACCGTCTGGAAAAGGCAGAAGATTTTGAGCTTGCCGTGCATGACCTGATCAAAGAATATGCAACAGAACATCAGAGGATCGTATTTAATGGCAACGGTTATTCTGAAGAGTGGGTAGAAGAAGCAAAACGCAGAGGCCTGCCGAACATCAATTCCATGGTGGAAGCGATCCCGGCACTTGTGACCGATAAAGCGATCCAGCTGTTTGGCAAATTCGGCGTATTTACGGAAGCTGAACTCCGTTCCCGTGCAGAGATCCAGTATGAAGGATACTCCAAGGCACTGAATATCGAAGCCCGTGCCATGATCGATATTGCCAGCAAGCATATCATCCCGGCCGTCATGCGTTTTTCCAGAAACCTTGCCGGTACGGTAAATGAGATCAAGACAGCCGGAGCAGATGTGACCGTTCCGATGAACATGCTCAAAGATACAACAGCCCTTCTTTCTCAGACAAAACTGGCACTGGCAAAACTGCAGGAGGCAGCAGATCAGGCGGCAGCCATGGAGAACGGAAGAGAACAGGCAGAATATTATCATGAAGTTGTGTTTAAAGATATGGAAGAACTGCGAGTTCCGGTGGATAAGCTGGAGATGATCGTAGATAAAGAAGAGTGGCCGATGCCATCCTACGGTGACCTGCTGTTTGAAGTATAAAAGGATGTAGGAGCTACAGAGCTGTACAGTTGCCTGGCAGCTCATGCAGCCGGAGATGAAAATCATAAACGCCAGAGATAAAAGCCAAAATCATAATATACCTGTAAAAGGGTGATTTCAAAGCTGCTTGTCTCTGGCGTTTTTTATCGCAGTCGTGAAGACTCCCACTTCTGCAAGTGGTGAGTAATAACAAGTCTTTCTCAGTGGGAGTACAATCTCCGACTGAGATAAACGCTCCGCGAGGGCACACATTGTCCAGTGGACAATGGTTTTGTGCCGACCGGAACGAAGTGTAGAATGTGCAGTGATTCTGAGAAGAATATGTCAGCTTTCGCTGACCAGAATCACGCACCAAGTCTCACGTGCGTTCGACTTGAACTTAGTGGGAGAAGACTTCCCTGTGTACGTAAAAAGCTGAAAAAAAAAAAGCCCTGAAAAGGGAGGATGCCAGACAGAGGGCTGCCTGGCAATTATGAAAAAAGTATATTCAAATAGTATTAAAATGAAATACTGAGAAAATAGCGTATATAGCATATATCTGAAAATGTTCTGTGACATCTCCGATACATTTGGAAGTATAAAAGGGAAAAATGAATTTGGCATGATGAGCGAATGAAAGTTTTTTGAATGTATCATGAATAAAATATGAACGCATTGAAAGACAAATGCAGAGCATTTTGCACATTCCGAGATGCCAAAAAATATCTGAAAAAGTATTTGACAAATGCTGGAAAATGTGTATACTGTTTCTTGTAAGAACAAAGGCGTTCCGTTTATACGGAGTGCCTTTTTGTTCGCCGTTTTCCAATTTCTTACATACATTTTTCAGCAGAAAGCCCCATTTCCCGGGGCTTTTTGTTATGAATGAAAAGAATAGTACAGACTTTTGAAATTTTCGACGAAAAAAGCGAAGAATTTCACAAATATTCCTGCTTAAATTGCATAAGAAACTGATTCGAGATTGACAGTAAAACAGATAAAATGTATAATAAAGGTACTTATTTCGTGAGAAAATTTGCACTTTAACAACAAAAGATTTTCTTCGAAAAATAAGAAAACGATCGACGGGCGGGAGACGGAAGCTGCATACGGATTCCCGGTGTCGAACTTATGAAAAGGAGGATTTAGATGGGAAAGAATGTGAAAAAAGTCATCAGTCTTGTACTGGTTTTTGCCATGATTTTAACAGGCATGACTTTTACCGGATTTGATGCAAAAGCAGCAGATGCTGCAAATGACACTTCTGCGACAGCAGAATATGAAATTTATCCAACCCCGAGAAGTGTTGTTTACCAGGATAGCAGTTTTACCCTGGCAGATAAGACAAACGTTGTCTATGACAGCACGATCGACGAGGCAACACAGAAACGTCTGAACGAAGTACTGGCTATTCAGAATATCACAGGAACCGTGACAGGTGCCGTAGCTTCAAACGGAATGAACGTACTGGTTGGTACAAAAGGTTCCGATGGAGCAGTTGAAAAATGGTTCAACGACCATGTTACTTATGCAGATGATCTGTTTGACAAGAGAGATGCATATGTTCTGGCTATCCAGGACAATGTGATCGCAGTCCTTGGTAAAGACACCGATGCAGCATTTTACGGACTGAGCTCTCTGAAAATGATTTTTAACCAGGTGACAGAAAAAGCCGTACGCAAACTTCAGATCGAAGATTACGCATCCGGTCAGTACCGTGGATTTATCGAAGGCTACTATGGTATTCCGTGGTCTGTGGAAGATCGTATCAGTCTGATGAAGTTCGGCGGCGATTTCAAGATGAATATGTATATCTATGCACCGAAGGACGAGCCATACCACAATTCACAGTGGCGTGAGCTCTATCCGGCAGACAGACTGGAAGAGATCAGACAGATGGTGCAGGCAGGACAGGATTCCAAGTGCCGTTTTGCATGGGCAATTCATCCGTTTATGCACAGTGCTATCACAGCCTCCACTTATGATGCAGACCTGAAGGTTATCATTGCAAAATTTGAACAGCTTTACAACGTTGGCGTACGTCAGTTTGTGCTTTCCGCAGACGACGCAGCCGGCAAAGTAAGCCTACATGCAAGACTTTGCAAAGACCTGGATGCATGGTGCAAATCCAAAGGCGATGTTTACAATCTGTGCTTCGTACCGCAGGTATACTGTGCAGGTGCAGTAAACTGGAGCAGCTGGAGTGAAGGCGAAGCTCAGACCGTTGCAAACTACTTCAAACATTTTGAAAGTCTTCCGGATGTAGAACTGATGTGGACCGGTGAATCTGTATGTTATCCGGCAAGACAGAGTACTTTCAATAATTTTAAAAATTCTTATACAAACGGCAGAGAGGCATTTATGTGGCTGAACTGGCCGGTAAATGACGTAAACCACGCACGTTTGGTTATGGGCCCTGGAGACAGTGCAATCCTTGAAAAAGGTCTGACAAACTTCATGGGTATTGTAACGAACCCGCTGGAGCAGGCAGAAGCTTCCAAGACAGCACTGTTTGCGATCGCTGATTTTGCATGGAACACAGCTGACTTTGATGCAGAGAAGAGCTGGGCTGACGGCTTCAAGTACATCGACAGCGGAGCTCCACAGTCCCTGCATGAACTGTGCAAACATATGACTAACCCGAGCCCGGGCGGTATCACAGCGATGGGTGAGTCGGTAGAACTGACTCCGTACATCAATGCATTCAAGACTGCATACAACAGCAATGCAGATCTGACGGAATCCGGAAATGCACTGATTGAACAGCTGCAGAAGATCGTGACAGCTGCAGATGATTTCCAGACAAACGGAACAAACGAAAACCTAAAAGAAGAGATGAAACCTTGGGTAGATTCTCTGAGATATCTTTCCAAAGCAAGCATCGGATTTGTCAAGACTGCAATGGGACTCAAAGCAGGCGATGACGATGCTGTATGTGCAAATTATGTAAGTGCAGAAAACAATTACAAACTGTCACAGAACTGTGCGGCACCTCAGCTGAACGGCACTATCATGGCAGAAGCCGGAGCTATGAAGATCATGCCGTTCGCAGCACAGATGGAAAATTATGTGAAGAAAGCAGCACTGAAAGTGCTGGATAATACTTTCAGTGGCGGAAATACTTCCGGCGGTGGCACAGAGACCGGCGAGAAGAGACTGATGTACAGCGGACTTGGTGGATTCTACCAGGGAAATGCAGGCAATGTTATTGATGGAAATGACAGTACCTTTGCATGGTTTAATGCAAGTGTTACTGCAAATGGATACATTGGGCTGGATCTCGGAGCAGCTTATAAACTTGGCAAAGTCCGCATCCTGCAGGGAAGAACTCAGACAGATGGAGATATTTTCTCGCAGGGTATCCTGGAGTATTCCATGGATAATGAAAACTGGACACAGGTTGATGGTACTTACGGAACAAACGAGATCAACGTGGATCTGACAAACCAGTCCCTGAAAGCTCGCTACATCCGTCTGCGTACACCGGCTGCAACAAGCAAATGGTATGCAATCCGTGAATTCCAGGCAGAGACTTTCCCGGCAGATGAGTATGCATACACCAACACAGAAACTTACAAAGAGACAATTGTAACGATCAATAAAAATGAGGCTGCAATTCCGGAAGTCAAAGATGTTATCCTGAAAAATGGTGAGTACATTGGTATTGATTTCGGAAATGTACGTGAGATCAGCACGATTGCAGCAGATTACACAAACAAAGATAAGGTAACCTTTGAGTACAGCTATAATGGATTCAACTGGTATCCGGTTGATACCGAAAAAGGCATGGATGCAAAATACATCCGCTTCATCAACAAAGGGGAAGCAGATGTAACCTTTGATATCAATTCCGTAAGCCTGACCAACACCGATGCAGACAAGACCATCTTTGCAGAACCGGCAGGCGTGGAAGGATTTGATGCAAAACAGGCAATCGATAATTCTTTAACAACCATGTTCAGGGCAGGCGAAGGTGCAGGAACTCTGACTTACCGTCTGGATGCAGGTGTAAAAGACAGCCTTTACGTCATTCAGGATGGAGAGGAGATTTCCAATGCAAAAGTTTCTATCCATACCAATGCAGGTAAATGGGTAGAAGTCGGTACTCTGTCCAAATCGCTGAATGTCTTCAAGAATCTGGTATTCTACAATGGTATCAACGAAGTGAAGATCACATGGGATGGCACAGGAGCAGCTCCGGCAATCTATGAAATGTATACAAAAGAATCTGATTCTACAGCAGAAAGTGCACTGACAGATGCAATCAGTGCAGCAAAAGAACTGGATGAAGATCAGTATACCGCAGAATCTTATGCAGTTCTGAAAGCAGCGATCAAAGCAGCAGAAGCAGTAGCAGCAAAAGAAAATGCAACCGTTGAAGAAAAAGCAGCAGCAGTCAAAGCACTGGATGATGCCATTGCAGAGCTTGTAAAAAGAGAGAATCAGCCGGCAGATGACGGTTATAAAAAATTGCTTCCGGCAAATATGACAGGTGCCGCAGACAGTGAAGAGTTGACAGGCGAAGGAGCCGGAAACGGTATCATAGCAGCAGCACTTGACGGTGACAGCAGCACATACTGGCATACAAACTGGAATGACAACAGCAAACCGAAGGCACAGTATTCCAACGGAACACTGACCGGCAACAACAATTATACGATCACTCTGGATAAGGCATATGCAGTAAAAGCACTGACTTATCTCCCAAGACCGGAAAGAGACAAAAATGGTGTTATCAAAAACGGTGCCGTAACAGAAGCAAACGTTTATGTATCCACTGATAACGGAGAAACTTATACAAAAGTAGCAAATGTAACATGGTCTTATGAAGGAGAAACCATCCCGACTGAGAAGAGCGTTGAGTTCGAGCCGGTTGCAGGCGTAACCAATGTTAAATTTGAAGCAATTCACAGTGAAGGTGCAGAACCGAATATGTTCATCAATGCAGCAGAGCTGAATGTTCTTGCAAAATTTGTGGAGGCACCGAAAGAAGAAAATGTGCTCGAAGCACCGGAAATCACTGTGACTGCACCGGCAGCAGGTGAGACATCCGCAGATGCAGTCGTATCTTCATCAAAAGAAGGCAAACATTTTGAGGCAGTTGCAGACCAGGCTGCAGATCCGGCAACACTGACGCTGAATGATAACGTTCAGGTATCCTACAGTGATGGATGGGGATATTCCGGATACGTAACGGCAGAGAATGATGGAACAAACAACGGAAAATTTGATGTTTCCGGAGAAGACAAAGCAATGTTTATCCGTTTCCGTATGAAATCAGATGAGATCACAGGAAGCGGTACATATCAAATGCTTGGCAAGATGGATGAGCAGTATGGTGTTCAGCTCAAGAGCAGCGGCGTACTTGTTTATGCATGCGACGCAAAAGGTTCCTGGGTTGAGAGCAGCTGTGCGATCGATTCCAGTTTCTGGAATAAATGGCATGATATTCTGGCAGTATTTACCGGTACAAAGATGCAGATCTATGTAGACGGCAAAGCCGGAACACCGACATCCGGAAGAGCAAACGCAAGCGACAATTACGATGTAACCCTGAAATCTTACAACACAAGTACCTTTACAACTGGTTATAACATCAGCAAAGATCTTGGTTCCTCAACAACACCTCCATATACCGGACTGCTTTCTGACATCCGCATCTACAGCGGAAAAGATTACTCTGATAATCTGCAGAAATCTTATGCAGTGACAGCTCATGCACTGGATCAGGCAACACCGTCTGTAAACATTGCACTGACACCGTATACAACCAGCACAACCTGGTATAAGGACGGCAAAGAAGTAGAAGCAGGTGCAGCATTTGAGGCAAATGCAAACTATGAAGTAAAAACAGTCCTGACAGCAGTTGGCGATTATCGTTTCGCAGACAGCAGCAAACCGCAGAGCATCAAACTCTCTGACGGTACAAGTGTGAAACCGGAAGTAAATGTTGCAGCTGATTACAGATCCATGACCGTTTCCTACAGCTTTAAGACAGAGGAAGTACCATGTACCTGTGAGATCACAGATCTTGTATTTGATAACCAGACCATCCAGATGGCAGCAGCAGATACAAGCAAAACACTGAAACTGGCTGCAAAAGCAACCGCAGCAGACTGTGCAGCACATGAAAAGAACATCACTTACACTTATACACTGGTAGATGCCGGCACAACAAAGGCAGCTCTGGAAGGTGATGTACTGACAGTAAGTGCAGCAGGAACAGCAAAAGTAAAAGTAGTTGCAGAACTGAACGGAAAAACAGCAGAAAAAGAGATAACGGTTACCGTAACATCTGACAAAGCAACGGAAGCTTCCAGAACAGAACTTGGCAATACCGTAAACAATGCGAAAGCAATCGACAAAACGCTGTATACCGAGGATTCTGTAAAAGCACTGGAAACAGCGATCACAAATGCAGAAGCCGTACTTGCAAAAGAAAATGCAAGCGAAACAGAAGTAGCAGCAGCAAAGAAAGCAGTACAGGATGCAATCGATGCTCTGCAGAAAAAAGATACGGTTGACAAAGACAAAGAAGAAGCACAGAAAGCTCTGAGTGATGCGGTTACAAAGGCAGATGCTGTTTATGCAGCAGGTCAGGGACAGTACACCAAAGAATCCTGGGATGCATTTGAAAAAGCATACAAGGCAGCAAAAGAAGCAGGTGCTGATCTTACGGCAGCTGCTCTGAAAGATCTGACAGCAGCTCTTGAAAAGGCACAGGCAGCTCTGAAAACAGCAGAGACACCGGATACAGAACCAAATCCGACTCCGACACCGGCAGAGAAGAAACTGGCAGCACCGACGATCAAGTCTGTGAAAGCAAGTGCAGCAAAAGCAGGTGTGGTTGTAAAAGTGATCGTGAATGCAGTGGAAGGTGCAGATCATTATGATATTTACCGCACCGTAAACGGCAAGACGGTTCTGGCAGGAAGCACTGCATCCGGCAAGCTGGTATTTAAAGATAAAAAAGCCGCTTCTTTGAAAGGCATCAAGCGTGCATCTTACCGTGCAGTAGCAGTATCTAAGGATGCAAACGTAAAAGCAAGTGACAACGGTGCAGCTAAGACTGTGAAGTTTACAGCAAATGTAAAAATCAAGAAAGCAGCTGCTTCAGGCAAGAGTGTAAAACTGAGCTGGAAGAGAAATAAAAAAGCAACCGGTTATGTGATCTATCGTTCTACGAAGAAAAACTCCGGTTATAAACGGATCAAGAAGATCAACAACAATAAGACCGTTTCTTATCAGGATAAGAAGATCAGGAAGAAAGGTAATTACTACTACAAGATCGTGACGGTCAAAAAAGGAAATGCAAGTGCAATGTCCACTGCAAAAAAGGTAAAAGTGAAATAAAAAGTCGATAAAATCGAAGGATTTTTACCCGAAAAAGGGCTGCTGCAGCGATGCGGCAGCCTCTTTTTATGCGAAAAATATGCGAAAAGCATAAAAAAACATAATTTTCTCTTTTCTTTTTTGGTGATTTATATTACAATAATAGTCAAGTCAGATTAATAAGCGTAGTTGGTCTGGTATGAAAATGTATGGAAGGGAGAGAAAGACATGATATCAAACCAGATATTACAGTCAACCATAGAAGGATTAAAAGAAATATCGAGGATTGATTTTTGCGTGATCGATCTGGAAGGCAATGTGCTGGCTGCAACGTTTCCGGAGTCAGAAGAATATCGTTCCTCAGTAGTTCCGTTTGTAGATTCACCGGCAGACAGCCAAGTGGTACAGGGACACCAGTTTTTCAAAATATACGATGAGCTTCAGGTAGAATATGTGCTGGTAGCAAAAGGAAGCAGCGATGATGTTTATATGATCGGCAAGATGGCTGCATTCCAGATCCAGAATCTGCTGGTTGCATACAAAGAGCGATTTGACAAAGATAACTTTATCAAGAATCTGCTTCTGGACAACCTGCTTCTGGTAGATATTTATAACCGTGCGAAGAAGCTTCACATTGCAGCAAATGCGAGAAGAGTGGTATTTCTGGTTGATACGGCTCAGGAGAAGGATAATGCTTCCATGGAATGTATCCGTTCACTGCTTGGAACCAAGACAGGTGATTTTATTACAGCAGTTGATGAAAAGAGCATCATCGTTGTCAAAGAGCTGGCTTCCGAAGAAGGTTATCAGGAAATGGAGAAAACGGCAAAGCAGATTTTAAATGTTCTGCCGGCAGAAAAGCAGGAAGTATCGCATATTGCATATGGAACGATCGTAGAAGAGATCAAAGAAGTTTCCAGATCTTATAAAGAAGCACGTATGGCAATGGATGTCGGAAGGATCTTTTTCGAGGAGAAAAATATCATCGCATACAGTTCTCTTGGCATCGGCCGTCTGATTTATCAGCTTCCGATCCCGCTCTGCAAGATGTTTATCAAAGAGATTTTCGAGAACAAATCACCGGATGACTTCGATGAAGAGACGCTGGTTACGATCAACAAATTCTTTGAAAACAGCCTGAACGTTTCAGAGACATCCAGACAGCTGTATATCCACAGGAATACACTGGTATACCGTCTGGATAAGCTGCAGAAGAGTACCGGACTGGATCTGCGTGTATTTGAAGATGCGATCACATTCAAGATCGCACTGATGGTAGTCAAATACATGAAGTACATGGAGACGCTGGATTATTAATACAGTCTCCGTCATAAACCGCAGCATGGACACATAAAATAGCAACAAACAGAAGAAGACCGGAGAAGCCGCGTGCAAAGCCGGTCTTTTCTTGGGTTACAGAAAAGATGCGTTTCTGTACCGGGGAAGATATAAGGAGCAAAGATATGGCAAAGGACAAGAAGTTCGGAAAAGGTTTTTTCTGTGGGATCCTGACTTCTGCTGTGGTCGTTCTGGCCGGAAGCGGGATGCTTCAGCAGGGCGGCTGGATCACAGGAGCAGATCAGAAAGAAGCAGGGGCAACGCAGGAGAGCACAGACAGTGCAGGCACACAGCTCAGTCTGGAACAGAAGAAGGTAGATACAAAGATCAAGAAGATGGAAGAGATCATCAATCAGCTCTATCTTGACAGTACGGATAACGATGCGGTCGAAGCCGGCATTTATAAGGGCATGATCAGCGGACTTGGAGATCCTTATGCTGCATATTATACACAGGATGAACTCGAAAAACTGAATGAATCCACATCCGGAGAGTACAAGGGGATCGGTGCAAAGCTTTCACAGGATACACAGACGGGGGCAATCCAGGTCGTGACCTGTTTTGAGGGGACACCGGCAGAAAAGGCAGGGCTGCTTCCGGGAGATATTCTCTATTCGGTCAATGACATCGAAGTGACCGGGAAAGATCTGACCGATGTGGTCAGCCTGATCAAGACAGCAAAAGGAGACACCGTCCATCTGACAATTGCCAGAGAGGGTGAAAAGGATTATCTGGAGTTCGATGTGGAACGCTCGGATGTTGCCGTCCCGACGGTGGCTTACAAAATGCTGGATGATGAGATCGGTTATATCGCAGTCAGTGAGTTTGACAAGGTGACGGCGGAGCAGTTCAAGAATGCTCTGGCGAAATTAGAAGAACAGGGTATGGAAAAGCTGATCATAGACCTGCGAAACAACCTTGGCGGTGTGCTGGATACCTGCTGCGAGATGTTAAAACAGATGCTTCCGAAAGGACTGATCGTTTATACCGAAGATAAATACGGGCAGAGAACAGAATATACCTGCGACGGAAACAATGAGTTCAAAAAGCCGCTGGCAGTGCTGGTCAACGGGTACAGTGCCAGTGCGGCAGAAATCTTCAGCGGAGCAATCAAGGACTATGGGATTGGTACTTTAGTCGGTACGAAAACGTATGGAAAAGGGATTGTGCAGCGGATTGTCGGAATGGAGGACGGAACGGCAGTCAAACTGACGGTTTCCAAGTATTTCACGCCAAACGGCACGGATATCCACAAAAAAGGCATTGAGCCGGATGTGACCGTTGAGCTTGATGAAAGTCTGAAAAATAAAGTGACGGTCACGGAAGAAGAGGATAATCAGTTGCAGAAAGCCATTTCAATACTTCAGGAGGAATTTATAAGTAACTAAATATATTGCTTAATATGGTTAAATGTGTTTAAATATACCTATGGAGGTATTATTATGAACACGTCAAATATCACGAATTATAAACCAAAAGATTTTGCTGAATTAATAGGTGTTTCTGTGAAAACATTACAGCGTTGGGACAGGGAAGGAATTCTAGAGGCAAATCGGACTCCAACTGATAGGCGTTATTATACTTACGACCAATATCTTCAATTTAAAGGCATAAAAACCCAAAATGATATACGCCAAGTAGTTATTTATGCAAGAGTTTCTACAAAGAATCAAAAGGATGATTTACAGAATCAAGTATCGTTTTTACGTCAATTCTGTAATGCCAGAGGCATTATTATAGACCAATGTATTGAAGAATATGGAAGTGGTCTGAATTACAATCGTAAGAAGTGGAATAAATGATTGGATGAAGTAATGGAACAAAAAATCAAAACCATAATCATAACGCACAAAGATAGATTTATCAGATTTGGCTATGATTGGTTTGAAAAATTCTGCATGAAGTTTCATACGACCATAGTGATAGTAAACAAGGAAGAACTATCACCACAAGAGGAACTCGTGCAGGATATTGTTTCTATTCTTCATGTGTTCTCCTGCAGGTTGTATGGACTCCGTAAGTATAAAAAACAAATAGAGAGGGATGAAGAAATTGTTAAAGAGCTTCAAGACGGAAATCAATCCCACACCGGAGCAGAAAATCAGGATTCACAAGACGATAGGCACTTGCCGATATGTCTATAACTTCTACCTTTGTCACAACAAAGCCTTGTATGATAAAGGTGAAAAGTTTATGACTGGTAAGGGCTTTCGTGTATGGCTTAACAATGAATACATTCCAAATAATCCTGATAAAGCATGGATTAAGGAAGCGTATTCAAAAGCCGTGAAAAGATCCATCGAAGACGGATGTACTGCTTTTACAAGATTTTTTAAACATCAGAGTGATTTTCCTAAATTTAAAAAGAAAGGTAAATCAGATGTAAAAATGTATTTCGTTAGAAATAACCCAAAGGATTGCGTGTGTGAAAGGCATAGACTTAAGATTCCAACTTTGGGTTGGGTCCGCATCAAAGAGAAAGGATATATTCCAACAACAAAAGATGGATATGTAATCAAAAGCGGTACGGTTTCAATAAAAGCTGACAGATACTATGTTTCAGTTCTTGTAGAACTGCCGGATAACAAGACAGCTGATAATTCCAATGAAGGAATTGGCATTGATCTTGGATTAAAGGATTTCGCCACTGTTTCTAATGGTAAAACTTATAAGAATATTAACAAATCAGCAAAATTAAAGAAACTTGAAAAACAACTTATTCGAGAACAGAGAAGTCTTTCTCGAAAATATGAAAATTTACAGAAAGGAGAATCCACTCAAAGAGCGAATATACAAAAACAAAAGTTCAAGCTACAGAAACTTCATCATAGGATAGATAATATCCGCACCGACTACATTAACAAAACAATCGCAGAGATAGTGAAAACCAAACCATCCTACATTACGATTGAAGATTTAAATGTAAAAAGAAAAAAAAAAAACAGACATCTTTCAAAAGCAGTTGCGTCACAGAAGTTTTATGAGTTTATAATAAAACTTCAAGCGAAATGCAACGAAAATGGAATTGAACTTCGTGTGGTAAACAGATGGTATCCATCTTCTAAAACCTGCCATTGCTGCAAAAATATCAGGAAAGATTTAAAACTTTCAGATAGAATTTTCAAATGTGCTTGTGGTTATATCGAAGACAGAGATTTCAATGCTGCACTTAATTTGAGAGATGCTATGACTTACGAAGTTGCATAAATAAACGCGAACGTAGGTATGTACCGAAGGCTATTTCGGGAATTTACGACTGTGGAGTGTACAAGAACTTGTGAGTAGATATGATTTCGGTCAATCCAAAGCATACACGATAAAGCAGTAAGTAGAACTCGTGAGGGTCTACATTATCTCGGCGTGAGTATATTTAATCACATTTTGAGTGGCAGGAAAAAAACGATGCAGAGTAAAATTGTTTTCAGAGAGATGTTAAGTGAGCTGAAGGCACTTGCAGATGTGCAGGGGAATTATCTTACAAAAGAAGACATAAAAAAATTCTTTCCGGGAGATGCCCTGAATGAGGAACAGTTTGGACTGGTCTGCGAATACCTTGTCAGCCAGAAGATCAAAGTGGACGGGTACGAACCGGCCCAAAAGACACCGGAAAGCGCACAGAAGACAGTGAAGGAGGATGCAGAGAGAGCGTCTGCTTCGAATCCTGAGACAGAAAAACAGGAAGAAAACAGTGAAGCACAGGACGGGGAAGGTCCGGATTTCCTTGGCATGTATCTGGAGGAACTTGCAGAGATCGAAAAACTTTCCGAGACGGAAGAAGAACGTCTGTTTTTTGAGGCGGTAAATGGCGATTCCATGGCAAAAAGCACGCTGGCAGGACAGTATCTGGAAACGGTCTACGAGCTTGCCATGACGTATGTCGCTTCCGAGCTGCCGATCGAAGATCTGGTGCAGGAAGGCAATATCGGACTGCTGCTTGCACTTGAAAATCTGGAGGCAAAGCCTAATCTGGAAGAATACCGTAAGCAGGTGTTTGCCGGTATCCGGAAAGCAATGGAAGAGGCCGTTGAGATGTCACAGGACAAAAAAGACCTGGATGATGAGATCGTAGGCAGAGTCAATCACCTGAACGAGTCGATCCTCAGCCTGGAAGAGGATCTTGGACACAAAGTTTCCATGAGCGAGCTGTCGGCCTATCTGGAAATGCCGCTTGAGGAGATTAAAGATGTTCTGCGTATGGCCGGTGATGAGATGAAAGATAAATCAGATGTGAGATGATTCCCGCCTCAGCAGGCGGCGAGCAACAAGCCGTGCACCTCGCAGCAAGAATGCCAGAGGCATTCTTGAAAAAATGTTCTGCCGGATGGAAGGCTGTCATATAGTATGAGCAGGGGGGATTGCATGGAAAAAATGCAGAAACGATCAAAACCAGTGACCCTGCTCATTTCACTTCTGGGTTCCTGGATCGTCACAGCAGTGCTTCTTGTGCTGCTGGCAGCTGCGATGATGAAATTTCAGTTAGAAGAAGGAAAGATCTCGGCGGCTGTGACCGTCATTTATCTGGGATCCGCCTTTTTGGGCGGAAGGATCGCAGGCAGAAGGACGGAGAACAAAAAATACCTGTGGGGGCTGCTCGCAGGAATGTGTTATTTTGCAGTGCTTTTTCTTCTGACACTGATCCTGAAACGGAACATAGATCCGTCTTCCATACAGACGATAACGACAGCCTGTCTGTGCATGGGAGGCGGAATGTTAGGCGGAATGCTTGCTTTTTAAAAGCATTTCGTGTAAAAGTTCGTATAGATTTTTAAAAACAGTTATGTTAAAATAGGCAGATGTTAGATTCAGAAACAGCCATCAAAGATGGAGGAAATACAGGATAATGATGAAAGAAAAATATGAATCGCTCTCAGCGGTTGAATTAAAGGCGATTGCAAAAGCCAGAGGCCTGAAAAATCTTTCCGGTCTGAAAAAGAGTGAAGTAGTTGCAAGAATGCTTGAGGCAGATGAAAAAGAACGTGAACAGAAAATATCCGAAGAAACGGAAGAACGTGCACAGACACAGACTGTAAAAGCGGAAAGACCAGAGATGACAGAGCATGCAGAGAGATCCGAAAAGCGTCCGGAAGAGAAAACAGGACTGGATTTTTCACAGCTTGACAGCGGTCAGACAGTGACCGGTATTCTGGAAGTAATGCCGGATGGTTTCGGATTTATCCGATCCGATAACTATCTGCCGGGTGACCATGATATTTATGTTTCGCCGTCCCAGATCCGAAGATTCAATCTGAAGACCGGAGATATCATCAGCGGCAATACACGTATCCGCACCAATACCACGCAGCAGGAGAAGTTTGCAGCCCTGCTCTATTTAAAGAGCACAAACGGCATGCATCCGGCAGAAGCTGCCAAAAGATGCAATTTCGAGGATATGACACCGATCTTTCCGAACCAGCGTATGCGTATGGAGCGTGATTCGAGAAATGTAGCCATGCGTATCGTTGACCTGATCTCACCGGTCGGCAAGGGACAGCGAGGAATGATCGTGTCACCGCCGAAAGCCGGAAAGACGACACTGTTAAAAGAGATGGCAAAGTCCATCCTTGGAAATGACCCAGATATGCACCTGATCATTCTGCTGATCGACGAGCGTCCGGAGGAAGTTACCGACATCAAGGAAGCCATTGTCGGAGATAATGTAGAAGTAATCTATTCTACCTTTGATGAGCTGCCGGAGCATCACAAACGAGTTTCCGAGATGGTGATCGAGCGTGCAAAGCGTCTGGTTGAACATAAAAAAGACGTTACGATCCTGCTCGACAGCATCACAAGACTTGCAAGAGCCTACAACCTGACGGTTCCGCCAAGCGGACGTACCTTATCCGGCGGTCTTGACCCGGCGGCACTGCATATGCCGAAACGTTTCTTCGGAGCAGCGAGAAATATGCGTGAGGGCGGAAGCCTGACGATCCTGGCAACGGCACTTGTCGATACCGGAAGCAAGATGGACGATGTCGTATACGAAGAGTTCAAGGGAACCGGAAACATGGAGCTTGTCCTTGACCGCAAGCTTTCCGAAAAGAGAGTTTTCCCGGCACTGGATATCCAGAAATCCGGTACCAGAAGAGAGGATCTTCTGCTCGATCCGGAAGAGCAGGAAGCAGTGTACATCATGCGAAAAGCATTAAACGGTATGAAGTCGGACGAAGCCGTCGAGAACATCCTGAATATGTTTGTACATACGAAAAACAATAAAGAACTGGTACAGATGGTCAAAAAGCAGAAATTTATATAAAATCGTTGCTTTTTATAAAGATTTATGGTATAATTCAAACGCTGTTTAACAGACAGTTTAACTGTAGGGACTTACAGGGATAGTCCGGGGTATCTTGCCGTGGAAACATCAGGAGCGGCATTGACCGGAAATCGACCGAGAAAGGTAAGCAGTTCACAAAATAAGAAAAAGAGGTGAAAATCATGAAGGAAGGAATCCATCCAGAGTACTATCAGGCAACTGTAACTTGCAACTGCGGTAACACATTTGTAACAGGCTCCACAAAAAAGGATATCCATGTTGAAATCTGCTCCAAATGCCATTCATTCTACACAGGACAGCAGAAAGCAGCAGCAGCACGCGGACGTATTGATAAATTCAATAAGAAATACGGCATCAAATAATAAGCGTTTTGGGTACAGGAGTATACAGATGTCCTGCGAAAGTAGGATGTATATGCTTAAGATAATGAGAGGGGTTGAGGTTGAAAAATCTCAACCTTTTTTATCACACGGATTTTTTGTGTGGATGATTTGAACGCAGAGAAGCGGATTGTGAATGTCCGCTTTACACAAAAAGTTTCCGGGTGTGGAAGTTGGAGGAAGCAGCAGTATGAAATCATCCAATATAGGCGGTCAGGCGGTCATGGAAGGCGTGATGATGCGAAATGCAGATAAATATGCAGTCGCAGTCCGCAAAACCGACGGCGAGATCGTTGTGAAAACAGAAGAATATAAAGGTATTGTTCAAAATAAAAAAATACGTTCTCTTCCGATCATACGAGGTGTGTTCAGCTTTATAGATTCCATGGTTCTTGGTATGAGTACACTGACTTATTCTGCATCTTTTTTTATGGATGAGGAAGAAGAGGAGAAAGACGAAAAGAAGGAGTCCGTGATGATGGGGCTGACGATTGCATGTTCAGTTGTGATGGCAGTAGCCATTTTTATGATACTTCCTTATTTTTTGTCACAGTTGTTTCGAAAATTTACAGATTCTACTACTTTGATCACACTGCTTGAAGGTGCAGTTCGTCTTGTGATTTTCTTTGGGTATATTCTGCTCATTTCCAGAATGAAAGATATTCAGCGTGTGTTTATGTACCATGGTGCAGAACATAAGTGTATTAACTGTATAGAGCATGGCATGGAGTTAAATGTGGAAAATGTGCTGAAAAGTTCCAGACTGCACAAACGCTGCGGAACCAGTTTTTTGTTTATCGTTATGATCGTCAGCATTATTTTCTTTTTGTTCATCCGGATTGAATCCCCGATCTGGCGAGTGGTATTCCGGCTTTTGCTGATCCCGGTGATCGCAGGCGTTTCGTTTGAATTTATCCGTCTGGCGGGAAAGAGCGAAAATAAACTGGTCATTCTTTTATCAAAACCGGGTATGATGCTGCAGAAGCTTACAACAAGGGAGCCGGATGCTTCCATGGCAGAAGTAGCGATCGCATCGGTAGAGGCTGTGTTTGACTGGAGAGCATATCTGAAAGAAAATTTTGGGTGGCAGGAGAAAGTATGACGTACGAAGAAGCACGAAAAGAAGCAGAACAGATTCTGAAAGGGGCAGAAGTTCCGGATGCGGCTCTGGATGCCTGGTATCTTCTGGAATATGCGATACGGAAGATTGAAAAAAAGGAGACCGGGCGAACCTGGTATCTGATGAACCGAAAGGAAAGCATTCTGCCGGGGACACTCTTATACTATCAGGAATTGGTCTCCCGAAGAAAACAGCGGATTCCGCTGCAGTATCTAACCGGAGAACAGGAGTTTTACGGTTATCCGTTTTATGTCAATGAACATGTACTGATCCCAAGGCAGGATACGGAAGTTCTGGTAGAAGAAGCACTGAAGCGAAAAAGAGAGGGCATGAAGGTGCTGGATCTGTGTACCGGTTCCGGCTGTATTCTGCTCAGTATCCTGAAAAATCTGAAGCAGGGAACGGGAGTCGGCATCGACATCTCAGAACAGGCACTTGAGGTTGCAAGACGAAATGCGAAAAGGCTTGGGCTGGAAGCAGCAACAACTTTTGTTTTAAGTGATTTGTTTGAGAAGGCACAGGGACCGTACGATATGATTGTCTCCAATCCGCCTTATATTGAAACGGAAGAGATTGCGCAGCTGATGCCGGAAGTGCGGGATCATGAGCCGCGTCTGGCACTTGACGGAATGTCTGATGGGCTTTATTATTACAGAAGTATCGTTTCACAATGCAGGGATTATTTAAAAGAAGACGGTGCACTGCTGTTTGAGATCGGTGCAGGGCAGGGAGCTGCAGTGAGTGAACTGCTCAAAGAAGCCGGTTTTGTGTTCGTCCAGGTAATAAAAGATCTGGCAGGGCTTGACCGGGTAGTTGCAGGAAAAGCAGGTACAAAGAAAGGAAAACAAGAAAAAGATGTTTGATAGACTGGAAGATTTGCTGATTCGATTTGAAGAGATCATGAGCGAACTGAATGAGCCGTTTGTCGTCAACGACCAGACCAGATTTCAGAAGCTTATGAAGGAGCAGAGTGATCTGCAGCCGATCGTGGATGCATATAAAGAATATAAAGAGAGCAAGCAGACGGTAGAGGACAGCCTTTCCATGCTGGAAGAAGAGTCCGATGAAGAGATGCGAGAAATGCTCAAAGAAGAACTGAATGATGCAAAGAAAAATATCGAAGAACTGGAACATAAGCTCAAAATTCTGCTGCTTCCGAAAGATCCGAACGATGAAAAGAACGTTATCGTCGAGATACGTGCCGGAGCAGGCGGGGATGAGGCGGCTTTATTTGCAGCTGAGATTTACCGCATGTATGTGAAATATGCGGATATGCACCGCTGGAAAACAGAAATGATGAGCTTAAATGAAAACGGTATCGGCGGTTTCAAGGAAGTAACATTCATGATCACCGGACAGGGTGCATACTCCAGACTGAAGTACGAAAGCGGTGTACATCGTGTACAGCGTGTACCGGAGACAGAGTCAGGAGGGCGTATCCATACTTCCACGATCACGGTTGCGATCATGCCGGAAGCAGAAGAAGTAGACTTCCAGCTGGATATGAACGACTGTAAATTCGATGTATTCCGTGCATCTGGAAACGGCGGACAGTGTGTCAACACGACAGACTCCGCAGTACGTCTGACACACATCCCGACCGGTATCGTCATCTCCTGTCAGGATGAGAAATCTCAGCTGAAAAACAAAGACAAAGCACTGAAAGTACTGCGTTCCAGACTTTATGAAATGGAACTTGCAAAACAGCACGATGCAGAAGCAGAAGCAAGAAGAAGCCAGATCGGAACCGGTGACCGTTCCGAGAAGATCCGTACTTACAATTTCCCGCAGGGACGTGTGACGGATCATCGTATCAAACTGACACTGCACAGACTGGACGGTATCTTAAACGGCGATCTGGATGAGATCATTGACAGCCTGATCGCAGCAGATCAGGCAGCGAAACTTGCAAATCTGCAGGAAGCTTAAAAGTGATTGTATATAGTATAAGGAAGTGAGGTTTGTATTATGGGTAAATATTTTGGAACCGATGGTTTCCGAGGGGAAGCCAATGTAACTTTGACGGTAGAACATGCATTTAAGGTAGGACGTTTCCTTGGCTGGTATTACGGACAGGAGCATAAGCCAAGGATCGTCATCGGAAAAGACACCAGAAGAAGCAGTTATATGTTTGAATATGCACTGGTAGCAGGCCTGACCGCATCCGGAGCAGATGCGTACCTTCTGCATGTGACAACCACACCGAGTGTTTCCTATGTGGTAAGAACCGATGAATTCGACTGCGGTATCATGATCTCCGCAAGCCACAACCCATTTTATGACAATGGGATTAAAGTGATCAACGGAATGGGATGTAAACTGGAAGCAGAAGTTGAAGCTAAAATTGAGGCATATATTGATGGCGAGAGTGGAGAACTTCCGCTGGCGACAAAAGAAAATATCGGCCGCACGGTGGATTATGTTGCCGGAAGAAACCGTTACATCGGCTATCTGATCTCTCTTGCAACCAGATCCTTCAAAAATTACCGCATTGGGCTGGACTGCTCGAACGGAAGTTCTTCTGCAATCGCAAAGAGTGTTTTTGATGCACTGGGAGCGAAGACTTATGTGATCAATAATGAGCCGAACGGAACCAACATCAATACAAACTGCGGCTCCACACACATCGGTGTACTGCAGCAGTATGTAAAAGAAAAAGGCCTGGATGTCGGATTTGCCTATGACGGTGATGCAGACCGGTGTATAGCAGTCGATGAAAATGGCAATGTTATTGACGGGGATCTGATTCTTTACGTGTGTGGAAAATATTTAAAAGAGCAGGGCAAACTGAAAAATGACACGATCGTAACGACCGTCATGTCCAACCTCGGTCTGTACAAAGCATGCGACAAAGCCGGCATTCACTACGAAAAGACAGCTGTTGGTGACAAGTATGTCTATGAGAATATGACACAGAACGGCCACTGCCTGGGCGGAGAACAGTCCGGACATATCATTTTCAGCAAACATGCGACAACCGGTGACGGTATCCTGACTTCTCTGATGATCATGGAAGTGCTTACCGAGAAAAAACAGACACTTGGAACACTGGCAGGAGAAGTGAAGATTTATCCGCAGCTGTTGAAAAACGTGCGTGTTGCCGACAAGAAGACAGCAAGAGAGAATCCGGAAGTACAGAAAGCCGTCGATCAGGTGGCAGAAGCACTTGGAGATGAAGGACGTATTCTGGTGCGTGAAAGCGGAACCGAGCCGTTGATCCGTGTTATGGTAGAAGCAGCAGAAGACGCACTCTGCGAAAAATATGTAGATCAGGTCGTAGATGTTATGAAGGCACAGGGACTGGTTGTAGAATAAGAAAAAAGTGTGGGCTGTCCTTTTTCAAACAGGGCAGCCTTTTTTATAAGAACAGGAAACAGAAGGTATGATAAATTTTAGAAAAGTAGAGCTGGAAGATCAGAAAGCGTACAAACCTTATATGGCACAGCAACAGTGCAGAAGCTGTGAGTGTACCTTTGCAAATCTGTACCTCTGGTCCAGGTTTTATGCCGTTACGGCGACGGTGGAGAACGGGATGTTGCTGACAAAAAGTGAGGAAGGCGACTATCTGTCTTATGGATTTCCGATGGGAAAGCCAAAGTATTTAAAAGAGGCGGTGGATGCACTTTATGAGTACAGTAAAGAGAAGAAACGCAAGTTTCAGATGCACAATGTAACACCGGAACAGTTTGCACTTTTAGAAGAAATCTATCCGGGAAGATTTCAGATCGAATACCGCAGAGACTATGCAGATTATGTCTATGAAGCAGAAAAGCTTGCAAAATTATCCGGAAAGAAATATCATGGAAAGAAGAATCATACGAACAAGTTCAAAAAGCTCTATCCGAACTGGCAGTATGAGAGACTGAATGATTCGAACGTGGAAGAATGTTTTCAGATGGCACTGAAATGGAGAAACAAAAACGGCTGCGGAGAAGATCCAGAAAAGAACAGTGAGATGTGTGTAACCCTGAATTCACTGCGGCTGTATAAAGAGCTGGATCTTCGCGGAGGTGTGCTTCGTGCCGAAGGAAACGTGGTTGCGTTTTCTATCGGAGAGCCGGTCTCAGATGACACCTTTGTAGTCCACATTGAAAAAGCATTTGCTGATGTGCCGGGTGCTTATCCGATGATCAATCAGCAGTTTGTGGAACATGAAGTGCAGGGATTTTCCTACGTGAATCGAGAAGAGGATATGGGCGAAACGGGACTTCGCAGTGCCAAAGAATCCTATCACCCGATTTTTATGGTGGAGAAAGGCATTGTGACAGAGAAAGGGGAATAACAGCATGATTTCAGAGAAGATGAGAGGATATGTGGAGAACAGTTCTGCGATCCGTGCAATGTTTGAAGAAGGTAAAAAGATGGCAGATCAGTTCGGAGTAGAAAATGTATACGATTTCAGCCTCGGTAATCCGAATGTGCCGGCACCTGCCGAAGTAAAAAATGCAATCGAAGAAATCCTGAAAAACGAAGATGCACGGATGGTGCATGGCTATATGAACAATGCCGGATACGAAGATGTCAGAGAGGCTGTTGCAGCGTCGTTGAATCAGCGTTTTGGCACAGCATTTCACAAAGAAAATATTTTAATGACAGTCGGTGCGGCAGGCGGCATGAATGTCCTGATGAAAACCCTGTTAAATCCGGGCGATGAAGTGCTGACCTTTGCACCTTATTTCGGAGAATATCGTGCTTATGTGACGAACTACGACGGTATTTTAAAAGAAGTGGAGCCGGATACCGAAACTTTCCAGCCAAACCTGAAAAAATTTGAGCAGATGCTCAGCGAAAAGACAAAAGCAGTCATCGTCAATACACCGAACAATCCGACCGGAGTTGTCTATTCTGAAGCAACCATTCAGAAAATGGCAGCGATTCTGGAGACAAAACAGAAAGAATTCGGTACAAGCATCTATCTGATTTCAGACGAACCTTACCGTGAGCTGGCATATGACGGCGTGGAAGTGCCGTATCTTACCAAATACTACCGCAACACGATCGTTGGTTATTCTTTCAGTAAATCTCTGTCACTTCCGGGAGAGCGTATCGGCTATCTGGTGATGCCGGATGAGCTGGACGGTGCAAAAGATATTATCGCAGCAGCAGCCGTTGCAAACCGTATCCTCGGATATGTCAATGCTCCGTCTCTGTTCCAGCGTGTGATTGCAAAATGTCTGGATGCAAAAGCAGATCTGGAGTACTATAACCGCAACCGTGAGACGCTGTACAACGGACTTCAGAAGGCAGGACTTACCTGCATCAAACCGGAGGGAGCTTTCTATCTGTTTGTAAAATCGCCGATTGCAGATGAAAAAGAATTCTGCCAGAAAGCAAAAGAATACCATCTGCTGATCGTTCCGGGAAGCTCTTTTGCATGCCCGGGCTATGTGAGACTGGCATACTGCGTTTCTTATGAAACCATCGTAAATGCACTGCCAAAATTTGAAGAACTGATGAAAAATTATAAATAAACGCACGGACGAGGAGGAACGAAACATGAAGGCATGGGAAAAAAATGTCAGAACAGTGGTACCGTATGTACCTGGAGAACAGCCAAACCAGATCGGAATGATCAAGTTAAACACCAATGAAAATCCGTATCCGCCGGCTCCCGGAGTGCAGGAAGCAATCAAAAGCTTGGATGATAAAAAGATGCGTCTTTATCCGGATCCGACCGCAGATCTGCTGGTGAGTGAACTGGCTGACTTTTATCATCTGGATAAAGATCAGATTTTTGTCGGCGTTGGATCCGATGATGTGCTGGCCATGTGTTTTCTGACGTTTTTCAATTCCGAACGTCCGATCTTCTTCCCGGATATCACCTATTCTTTTTACGATGTATGGGCAGATGTATTTCGCATTCCGTATGAGTGCCAGCCGCTTGATGAAAATTTTCGCATTGTAAAAGAAGATTATTACCGGGCAAACGGCGGTGTGATCTTCCCGAATCCAAATGCTCCGACCGGAATTGCACAGGATCTTTCTGATATCGAAGATATTCTGCAGCACAACCAGGATGTGGTTGTGATCGTGGATGAGGCGTACATTGATTTCGGCGGACATTCTGCACTGGAGCTGATCGACCGCTATGAGAACCTGCTGGTTGTGCAGACGTTCTCAAAATCACGTTCGCTTGCCGGTATGCGGATCGGATATGCTTTCGGAAACAAACAGCTGATCAAGTATCTGAACGATGTGAAATATTCTTTTAATTCTTACACGATGAACTATCCGTCTCTTGTGATCGGAAGAGCGGCACTTGCAGACCGTGCTTATTTTGAAGAGACAAGGAACAAGATCATTGCGACCAGAGAGCGTGTCAAAAAAGAACTGGCAGGACTTGGATTTACCTTTGGAGATTCGATGGCAAACTTCTTGTTCATTACACACGAAAAAGTGGCAGCCAGAGAACTGTTTGAGGCATTGAAGATCAAGAAAATTTATGTGCGTTATTTCAATAAACCAAGGATCGACAACTATCTGCGTGTGACGATCGGAACGGATGAAGAGATGGATGCACTGCTTGCATTCTTCCGTGACTATCTGAAGAAAAAAGCCTGAGAAGGGGAACAGCGAAATGGATGAAAGAAACGAAGATTACGATATCTACGGAAGTTTTGCCTGTGTATATGATAAATTCATGGACAATGTAATATAGCCATTTTAAAAGCCCGGAAACATAGCGTTTCTGGGCTTTTTCTCTATATTCTGTAAATGTTCCGTTGTCCTCTGTTATCCTCTATTTACCCCTGTTTTCCACGGCTTTGTAGTAGAAACTGTAGTAAAATTCGTAGTAGAAAATCAGTAAGAAACTACAGCATAAAAGACCCTTATTATATACATATAATAACTATATATACATAACCATATAATAAATAAAATATATAATAAAGATTAGTATATATAATATAAAGTGTATCTATTTTTCTTTTAGGGGGTATTGTTTTTTAACTCATTTTCCTATTCGTTTTATGAGTGGGTTTTCTATACCCCCTTCTTTAAGTTCTTTAAAAATTTTTCGATTTACCTTACTGCTGTAGGTCTTTTTCTTTATCCTCTGTTTACCTCTGTTATCCTTGGTTATCCGAAGTAAGCTAGTTTATAGCGTTGTCCTCTGTTATCCTCTGTTTACCCTTTAGGCGTTCCAGGTATGACCGCAGTTCTGGCAGATACATACGGTCTTGTTCTTAAACTTTGTCTTCTCATTTCCTTTTGACTTCTTCCATACCAGGTTAGACATACCCAGGGTACATATAGCTGTAAGTCCACGCGCGGTATTATTGATGTGACCGCCCAGACCGTTACCATGCTTCTTAGTCTTTCCTTCTACCTGTACCAGATCAACACTAACATTTTCACTTTTACATTTTGGACATTTCATAATTTTTATCCCCCTAAGTGTTTTCTTTTATTATATCACCCAACGACGACAAAGAAAAGACCCTACAACTTTGCAGCTGTAGGGCTTTCCTGGGTAAGTGCGTTCTTCCGAACTGTAACTTATTAAACTTGTTCGCCGGTATCTCTTAATGTAAATCTTATATCAAGATCACAGTTTAAGGCTTCTGCTATTTCTTGCAGTTCTTTTTCGCTGAAATTATCCCGGCTTAACTTATTGCTTAGATTGCTTTGTGACATTCCTAAACGCTTCGCCAGGTCTGTAACTGTAATCTTTCTCTTTACAAGAAGGATACGGACCTTTTCGGCCATAGCCATTTCTGTACCCCCTTTCTATTTGATATGGTTATTATATCACTATTTAGTGATAAATGTCAATTATATAAATACATATAACGAAAATAAAATAAAAATTTAAAATAAGTGTTGACAAGTATTTATCTAGGGTGTATAGTATCACTATAAAGTGATAACAAACACGGAAACATAATAAGAAAGGCGGTATATAAATGAAATCCTATAAAGAAACAAAGGCAGTAGTTAAAAATCTTATCCTTGAAAGAAAGGGGCTTGCAGGTATCACTAATCCCGATCTTACAGCACTGTACGACCAGGGGCATAACGTAACAAATGTTCAGAACGCATTAGACTATTTTAAATATAGCCCACAGGCGAAAAGCTTTATGGATAAGGTAGCAGCTATGTAGGGGCTTCGGCCCCTTCCAGAAAGGAAGTAAAGATATGAACAAGGACGCATGGTATCAGTATTTTACAGAGTGCGAAGCGGTTACCGACCGCAACGCCGAACTGGTGGAAGAAAAATTTAAAGAGTGTGAAGCCTACACCGAAAAGGTGTTAAAGAAGAAATACCCGGAATGTGGGGTAGTATTTACCAGACACGCCGAAGCAATTAAGGCCGGCTACTTCACGATCTGGATAGACACCGGAAACGTCACACATAAAAACATCAAGCTGGAAGACTGCGGTATTAAACCGGTGGAACTTAACAGCTATCCAGTAAGACCAGATCAAGCTTAAGGGGGCGACAAAATGAACATTGATAGCATGATACAGGGAAATCCCCAGGCGCTTGTTACTTCGTATAACGGCGTTCTGGTGGCGGACAGCTTGGAAGTAGCGGACCGGTTCGGGAAGCGCCATACTCACGTATTAAGAAGTATCGACGACTTAATAAACCAGTTAGAAAGTCAATCGACCCAAAATTGGGCTGATTACTTTATACCGGACGATTACCAGGACAACAAAAACCGAACACAGCGAAGATTTAAACTTACCCGCGACGGCTTTAGCCTTTTGGTAATGGGATTCACTGGACCAGCTGCTTTACATTGGAAGCTTTTGTACATTGAAGCCTTTAACAAAATGGAACAGGCACTACGAAGCAACGTAGACATACGCCAGCTGGTAACACAGATCACGACCGACGTACTTCGTACCGTTCTTCCAGACATTCGACAGGCTGTAGAGCCGCCGCCAGAGATCGAAGACGGAAGGGTACACAATTCCAGACGCTTAGACTTCCTGTATGGGAACGACGAAGCCTTACCAAACTTCCTTACCGTGTACGACATACGGGACTACTTAGGGATAGGACAAAGACAGGCTTACGAACTGATAAAAAGTGAAGGGTTCCCGGCGAAGAAGTTAGGTAATTCCTACCGGATACCGAAAGACGACTTCTTAGACTGGGTTAAGAAACAATAGAAAGGGGTATCAAGAAAATGCTTTACAGCGAGTTCTTAAAGGGTACGCGGGCGCCGGAAACGCCCGATACCTACGATCAGTTCCAGATTATAGGACAAATTTATGAAGATTGCGAAGGAATGACAAAGGAAGAAGCTTACCGTATCTGGAAGCAGACCTACGGCCGCGAACTGAAACGCCGTGAACTTCGCCAGCGGGAACGTCTGGAACTTTTAATTAACCGGGAAGACTATGATAGCGCCGATCGACCGCACCGGGCAGCGATCTACCACGAACTTAGTACCCTTTTCTGGGCGGCATATTACAATAAAGACGGTAGCCGGTGCCGCCTTGCCACGGAAGGGCGCTGTTTTACAGACGTATACGGTATTACCTGGATACTGCGATACGACGGACGATACCCGAACGGGAACACGATCTTTAAGTTATGCGCTGTAGTCCGTGGGCGTATGCTGGATACCGATTTTACAAACTGAAAGGGGGTATTCTAGTGGAATGTGCAGTAGTGATAGTGGAAAACGGTTGTATCGTGATCTATAAGAGTGACGACCGTTTGAAGCTTGAAAAGGAAGTGATACGGGCGAAGAAATCCGGTTTTCCTTACGCCATAATTGTACCGCGTGACACCAATACTACAGTTTAAAAATATTTTTCTGTGACAGAGGTAAACAGAGGATAACAGAGGGTAACGACGACACACGGCGTAAGTTATAAAAATTGTCGTGAAGACAAGTCGTATTTGTATCCTTATATTTTACACTGTATAATTGTCACACAGACAAATAAATAAGTAAAACCGTCACAAGGACAACGGCAAAGGAGAGAAAAAAGCAATGAACAAAGTAAAGTATTACAGACTAATTAGCGGTCTGTTACTCAAAGACCTGTCAGAGAAAACAGGGTTATCCGTGGGGCATTTATCCCACATTGAAAACGGTAATAAGCAGCCGTCTAAGTCCGCTATGGAATCTATAGCATTAGCTGTAGGAAGTACGGTACCAGAAGTCTTTTATACGCCGCTTACGGCAGAAGAAAAAGAAGAAATGGAACACCTGGGCGACGAGGTAGACAATGGCTAAAGCCAGAGAACCGAAAGTATTTAGAAGTATGGACGATCTGCCTTTAATGCTTACGCCATACGATTTAATGGACTTTCTGGGAAAGGGCCAGCGACAGACCTACGAACTTATCCATAGTGAGGGCTTCCCATATGTACAGGACGGCCCGAAGATAAAGATACCTAAGTGGCTGCTTATAGAATTTATAAATGAGAAAGTAAGGAAGGGGGAACCTTTGTAATGAAAATCCAGGAAGTGACGATAGAAGGCTACCAGTCACACACAAATAGTACCTTTCGTCTTTCCCCTGGTCTGACGGTCATTACCGGACCGTCGGACGCCGGAAAGACCGCGATCATAAGAGCGCTTCGGTGGTTCGCTTTTAATGAACCGACCGGGGAAGCGTTCTTACACACAATCCGTAACCCGGACGGGTCAGTTAAAGAAGCTGTAGACCAGGTTAAGGTATCCGTAACATTTGATAACGGTATCACGATCACGAAGACCCGTAGAAAAGGGAAGACGACCTATACACACAGCGCTTTTCCTACAGCGTGGGAAAAGGCAGAGATACCGCCAGAGATTAAGGAAACCCTGGGGCTGGTAAAACAGCAGTACGGCGATTTTGAAACCTGTTTAAATTTTGCTTTTCAGCTGGACGCGCCTTTTATGCTTTCTGAAAGCGCCAGTGTGGGGGCGAAGGTCTTAGGAAAGTTGGCCGGTACAGAAATCGTAGATAAGTCGATCAGTGAGGTAAACAAAAAGACCCACCAGACACGTAGCGACATTTCTTACGCTGATAAGCAAATAGGGGAAATCGACGTATCACTTACGGAATACTTCGACCTTGACCGGTTCGACGCTGAACTTAAAATAGCGGAAGCTGCCTTTACGAAATTAAAGGAAGATCAGAGCCGACACGTCGCGCTTACCACCCTTATGAATAGTTACCAGCTGAACACGGAACAGCGTATTAAATACTACGACGAAGTGGAACGTCTGGCCGGTGTGGTCGTCGCTTCTGTATCGCTTGGTATTGCAGAGCGCGAACAGGCGAAAAAAGAAAAGCTGGAAGACCTTAACGTAGGATTCTGGAAAGCGGTACAAGATCAGAATGAACCTTTAAGGGTTATCCGTATTACACGGAATCTGGAAGACTTACAGGCTGATCTTAAGGAAGTGGAAACAGGCGTAATAAGGTACGACGCACTTTTAGGTTTCCGGTATGGGTATATCAATTTACAGGAAACCATAAGAAGAACGTCGGCGCTGGTAGTGAAGTTAGACCAGGCGGTAGGGCTTTCGTTCATGCTGGACGAAGCGGAAAAAGATACACAAACCTTAGAAGCCCTGGAACGTGCCTATAAGCGATTTAACGAAGTAAGCGAAGAAGAACGCGACTTACGGTATAAGGTATCTTCCCTGGGGAACACAGAAGCCCTGGCGGACATTCTAGGAAGCATTTCTAAGCAGTACGACGAACTGGACAACCTTAAGAGGTTAAACGTGGTAAGTCAGACAAGACAGCTTTCCTATGAAGCAGCTGGAAGATACGTAGAAAAATGTAACAGAGAATTAGAGGAAGCACAGGAAGAACTACAGGCCGCCTGGGAAGCTGCCGGGGGCGTGTGTCCATTGTGCGGAAGTGAGGTAAAAGAAAATTGTACACATTAAACGACTTCTTTTGTGGGTGCGGTGGTCTTGGTCTGGGTTTCCAGAACGCCGGGTTTAAGATCGTTGGCGCCTGGGATTTTGACAAGTACGCTGTAGCCACATACAGGGAAAATGTAGGCGATCATGTGGTACAGGCAGATATACAGAAAATGTGTATTGAAGATGTACCGAAAGCTGACGTCTGGGCGTTTGGGTTTCCTTGCCAGGACTTAAGCGTAGCCGGAAAACAGGCGGGTATAAAGCTGGAATGTGCCGACTGCGGTACCGTATGGGAAGTGTCCGCGGAAACTTACAGCGAAGAAAATTTATGTCCGGGTTGCGGTGGTACGAACCACAGGGCAGCGACCAGAAGCGGTATGTTTTTTGAAATCATGCGGCTGCTGGCCGAAGCAAGAGAGAGAGCCGGAGAAGGTTCCGAAAGTGCTTGTAGCGGAAAACGTGAAGGCGTTAAGGAAACTTCTACCAGTGCTGGAAGCTGAATATGGAAAAGCCGGGTATAAGTGCCACGCACAGTTATTTAATAGCAAATACTGGGGCGTACCACAGAATAGGGAAAGGTATATAGTCGTCGGTACTTTGGATAGCTTGCCAGATACCTACACATACCCAGAAGAACAACACGACTACGTACCGAAGCTTTCTACAATCCTGGAAGTTGATGTAGACGACAAGTTTTACATTGCCGACGAAAAGGCTCACAAGATCATAGACCAGGCGTTACAGCGTATTTCTTCTATGGGTAAGGTACACGCCACGATTACGCCGGACAGAGTAGATAAAAGGCAGAATGGGCGTAGATCGAAGGAAGACGAAGACCCTATGTTTACGTTGACCGCCCAGGACTTACACGGCGTTATTGTAGACGACACTTACGGCTATCCTACAGAGAGAGAGAGAGAGAGCCGGAAAAGGATTTACACAGAGGTAGCCCCGACACTACGGAGCAGTCGGCAAGAGGTAAAGGTGGTAGAGAATACCACGAAAAGCGATACGGAAAAGACGCCCCCTTGTTCCCGATAGTCGAAGCTACAAAAGCCGGGATAGCTGTAGGGAGATACGGGGACGCCATAAATATAGCTTACCCGGAAAGTAACACCAGGCGCGGACGGGTCGGAAAAGAAATAGCCCAGTCGTTGCTTACAGGGTGTTCCCAGGTGGTTATATGTGATAAGAAAGGCGGAGAAAATGACACATGATTGTAGAGAGAGAGAGAGAGAGAGAGAGCCAGCGCCTACCGGCCATAGATCAGCTAATACAGGACGGCGTAATACAGGCACAGCGTAACGGGAAAGGAACCTTTATAGGGTGTTCCCCTACGTTACTGGCGTCGGACTACAAACAAGTACCGCTGGTACTGGAAAGGGTAGACGAATGTATGAATACAGAGAGAGAGAGAGAGCAACGGCCGCAAGGGCTACCGGAAATAGAGGTGATAGGAATGTTAGAGAGTAGCGGACACGATCACAGTAGACGGGTACACGACCCGGAAGGTATTAGCCCGACAGCTACAGCTGTAGCGGGTGGTACACATCATATTAAAATCTTCGATCACACGAAGTATAGAGTAAGAAAACTTACGCCGACGGAATACGGCAGACTACAGGCGTTTCCTATGGATAACTGGAAACAGGTTGTAAGTAATTCACAGGCGTATAAGCAGTTCGGAAACGCGGTTACCGTAACATTGGCGGAAGGTATCGGTAAGTCTATTATCGGTTATCTGGACAGTGTTTTAGGGGGTGCGGCAGTTTGAAAAACGATTTTATCATACGTGGAAAGGAAGCTACGCTTTTTGTAGAAGCGCCGCCAAACGTGGGCTATGGTTCCGTGGAAGTAAAACTAGATGCTGCGGATATGGACGTAGTTAAGTCTTGGCCTGGTACATGGTTTTCCTTTATCCATAAAAGCAATGGACAGCTTTATATAAGAGCGACCGCCCACCGTGTCGGCGGTAAGGTAGTAAATGTTCCGGGCTTTGAACAGAAGCAGCCGCTTTTACATAGGGTTATATCGAAGCCGGAACGCGGACAGAACACAATCTTTAAGGACGGCAATAGCTTAAATCTTACCAGGGATAACCTTATTAACCTTCCGATCGGCGAAAGCTACGTACCGGTAGAGCCTACCGGTCCAGAATACGCCGACATGGTTAAGGGTGTCCACTACCGGAAAGATAAACAGCGTTACGAAGTCCGGTGTTTCTACAAAGGAAAAGCCCATAACCTGGGGGTTTATAAGGACGTCGGCGTAGCGAACGAACACGCTACGGACTTCCGTAACCTGGGACCAGACGGCTACCTTACGAAATACGGAAAGTGGGGTACAGTCTAATGGGTTTATATGAAGGTGGTTTGTTTAAGGTATCCCGTAAACTTGACGGAAAAGGACGCTTACAGCTTCCGGGGGATTTTAGAGAAGCTGTAGGGTTCGCCTTAGACGAAGAAGTGGAAATAGCCGCGGTCATGCTGAAAGACAGCAAAAAGGCGGCGCTTATGATAACCAGAAAGGAAGGTAATACAAAATGACAGCAAAAGACTTAAGATCGCTACTTTATGATGTGCCAGACAATAGCGAAATTGTGATACTGAATGAAAACGCACCGATCAAAGGAGCTGTACCGGTATATCAGACTTTTACCTTTAAAGCGGACGCCGGTAGCAAAGTGGTACTTATGTATCAGAGTAAAAACGGAAAGGAAGGTACGAAGTAATGGATATTAAAGAACGTATTGAGAAAGCAAAAGAAAGACTGGAAGCTGCTAAAAATGCAAAGACAAAGGCGGAAACACAGCTGGAAGCCGCACAGGAACAGTGTGATAAGGTCGTAGAAGAAATGAAGCAGTTAGGCGTTACCCCGGATACGATCGAAGCAGAGATTACCCGCTTGTCGGAATCTGTAGAAGAAAACCTTAAGAACGTGGAAAGTAACATACCGGAAGTTTAGGGGGTAGCTTATGGGACTTATGGATTTTTTTATCCGTCCAGAGCCGGTAAGCTACGGTACTGCGAAGGGTTTAAACACCTTGCAGATTAACCGTATAGCTGCTGATCTTCGTACCGCCAGGGACAAGGTTAATAACCAGATGGCGAAACGCGAACTACTGGAAAAGCAGAGAGAAGCGGCGGTAAAGGTAAAGACGGAAGCAGAAGAACAGTTAGGCGTGTTCGGACTGGTACAAATTCTTTTACAGAAGACCAGCGACTACGCCAGACAACAGGTAAAGGTAAGGATAGAAGATATAGTAAGCGAAGCGCTTAACGTGGTCTTCGGCGGGAATCATAAATTTATGATCGACCTTACCTTAAGAGGTAACCAGCCTATCGCTGAATATTACTTAAACGACGACAGTGTTATCACGAAGCTGGAAAAGCCGGACTATGACCGCGGCGGCGGAAAAATTGATATTATCGCCCTTGCGCTTCGTCTGGCAGTCGGCGAAATGGAAGGCGTAGACGGTCCGTTATTCCTGGACGAAGTAGGTAAGCACGTATCAAAAGAGTACGCGCCGTCGGTGGCGTATTTCTTAAAAGAGTATAGCGCCACTTTTGGAAGACAGATTATCCTTATCACACATAACGCCGACCTTGCAGAAATCGGGGAAGTAAGTTTAGCTGTGAAGCGTTCCCAGAATGGAGAAAGTGAGGTGTCCGTATTATGAAAAAGCATTGTGTAGACTGTGGGATTATCTTTTATACGGACGACCCGGACCAGGTACGGTGTGAGTGTTGCGAAGACGATAGAAAGGGGGACGAAGAAGATGGTTAAATTTTTATTCGTGGGCGATCTACACTTACGCGGCACGAACCCCAGAAACCGTATAGACGACTATAAGGAAGTCGCAAAACAGAAGCTTAAGGAAGTTTTTAAGATAGCTGTAGACAATGCTGTAGACGCGATCTTACAGCCTGGGGATATATTCGACCGGCCGGAAGTTGGTATAGCCGTTCTTCTGGAATTTGCAGAAGTGTTAAAGGAAAGTCCGGTAAACATTTACTGTACACTGGGTAACCATGATATTTACGGATACAACATAGACAGCTACTACCGTACCAGTTTAAGGCTTTTGGAAATGCTGGTACCACAGCTTACGGTTATCAGAAGCGCCAGTGACAAGCCTATTTATCTGGCAAAGGGACACTATAAGGTGTATCTGACTGCTACGCCGTACAGTAAGGATATGGACATAAATGGTTATGGATACAGCCCGGACGTAGATTACCCGGAAGGTAACCATATCGGAGTACATATAGCCCACGGTATGTTATTAGATCACCGCCCACCGTTTGACCGATATAGTGACTTATACAAGGTGAACACGACCGCCGATATTATCCTTACTGGACACGATCACTTAGGCTACGGAATTTACCATAGAAGCGCCGACGATAAACTTTTTATAAATCCAGGTAGCCTGTTACGTATGTCGGCTTCTGTTAATGAAATGGAGCGACAGATACGGGTAGCACTGATTAAGATAGACGAAATCAGTGGAAAATACGAAGCGGAATTTATACCGGTGTCATGTGCGAAGTCCGGGGAAGAAGTCTTAGATCGTAGCCGTATCGAGGAAGAAAAGGAACGACAGTACGCTATGGATAACTTTAGCGCACTTATCCAGGGTCACACCGGTAATAAGGTTCTTATGGATATTAACCAGATTATCGACCAGGTAGCAGCCGAAGAAAAATACAGCCCGGAAGTAGTAAAGACAGCTTTACAGATCATTGATAGACAAAGGGAGCTTGTAGCGGTATGAAGGTGAAATTTTGGACTTGTGGTAACTGTGGACACGAAGAACCGATTACGGATAACGATTTACAGGAACTTAACCCGGTGGTTTCTTCCGCTGGTGCTATAAAAATCAGCTGCCCGAACTGTGGCGCCTATACGATTAGTAAACCATTTGACAGTTCTTGTATGGGTGGGTCGTTCCTGGTGGTACGCCCACATATCCGAAAGGGGGCGAAGCCGTGGCCGGTAAAAAGATAAACGCTTTCAATGAACTTTGTAAAGATATTATGATCGCAAATATGGCGGATACATTGAAAGCTTACGGCGGCTTCCCGGAACTGGAAAAACAGGTTTACGACTTAAAGGCGTGTACCGTTATGGAAGTCGCCAGCGCGGTACCTATTGTACAAAATGTCGTTATATCTGCCGTAGTTAAAACAGCTGTAGAACAGGTAAAAGCACAGGAAAAAGAACAGGAGCAGAGAAACGGTATTTTAGGCAGCTTTACAAAAACATTATGCAATTAAGAAAGGGTAAAAACATGAAAGAAGAATTACAGAAACTTATTGAACAGTACGGCGCGGACGCCGTAGCAAAGGCAGCAGCCGAAGCCTTGAATAAGCACGTACCGACCATTAACACTCCGGTAGTGACAGACGAACAGTTGATTAACACTATCTCACAGCTGGACGCTGCTATTACGGATATTCTGGAAGCCGGACGTAAGAACGAAGAAACCTACCAGAATAAAGTCGAGTTAGCCAGACGCGCCCGCCAGCTGGAAACCTCTATACAGATCACAGAAGCAGAAGCTATTAACACGATCTGCGGAACCGGTAAGGACGCCTACGGTATTATTCCTTACCCGGATGGTACCCATGTAAGGGTAGCTGTTACAAACGATACCCAGCGCGACGCCTTCCGTAGACACTTTAGCGCCACAGAACGTAAGGAACTGGCAAGCGTGGAAGCAGATATTAAGGCTATCGAGGTTTCCCAGTTCAAGACCAGGGAAGACCTGGACGCAAAGAAAGAAGCCTTAAGCTGTATCAGAGCGAAGGCACAGTTACAGGCCGCCGCACTTACCTACCTTGCGTAATGAAAAACAGGCGGAACGTAGGCAGCGTGGCGAAGACTTCCAGGAAGAATGTAGAAGAAGCTGGCGGCAGATACCGAACTTATGGCGGTTACGCATTACAGACGGTGGAAACTTGGGTACACGGCCAGCGGACGAACTGGTACTTCTGGAACACGTAAATTTACTTTGCGAGGAAAAGAGAACGGACGGCGACCGGTTCAAGTTGTCAATGTTACGCGCCGACCAGCTTACAGGTTTGATAAATTTTGAAAAGGCATTAGACAGAAACATAGGGCTTGTCCTGGTATCTTTCCTTAACGAAGCTGTAGACGTTGCCTACGCTTTCCGGTTGGTTCATGCTATGGCGTATATGAACCAAAAAGGACGGCGTTATATAACGCTGGAAGAACTACAGCAAGAGAAAATAGAAGCTATAAACCTTCCACGGATAGAGATAAACGGCGAACGTGGATATGATTTAAAGGGGGTGCGAGATTGCACATATACGAAAGCAATAACATAAGGGTAAGTGGCTATCCGCTTCCCTTGAAACTGAAAATAGTAGACGATCTTACGATAGATAACCCGGCATACTTAAAGGCGAAGTACCAGCGTCGCCCTACCTGGGGCATAGACCAGAAGCTACAGCTTTTTACATATGATAACGACGGAAGCTTGATACTTCCCCGTGGTTATGCAGATCGTTTATACAATCTTATCCCAGAAACAGCGACGTCCGTTAAATGGGATAAGGAACAGGTAGAAGGGGAACCGGTAGACTTCGGGCCGTGGAACGAAAACTTCCAGATCAGAGATTACCAGCACCCGCTTATAGATAGCCTGTTACGTAAAAATGGTATCGGGGTTTCCCCGGCTGGTTCCGGTAAAACTATCATGGGTATGCGATATATCTATGAAGTTGGACGCCCGACCTTATGGCTTACCCATACCAGAGATTTAGTATATCAGACCAGGGACAGGGCGTTATCTACACTGAAAGGTGTAGGCCGTGTCGGTATCCTGGGGGACGGTATAGAGGACTTCGGCGACCGTAAGCTTATCATAGCGACGGTACAGACACTTAAAGCAAAACAGCGACTTGTAGAAAAGCTGAAAGAATTTATAGGCGTCGTCGTGATCGACGAAGCGCACCACTTCCCCAGTACCCAGTTTTTAGATACCGCCGCCCAGTTTCCGGCGAAGCGTATTGTAGGACTTACGGCCACGCCGAAGCGTAAAGACGAAATGGAACAGCTTATGTACTTAGGTATTGGACCAGTATTACATGAGGTTCCACGAACCGCCCTTTACAAAGACGATCAGCTGGTTTTACCGGAAGTAAAGTTTATCTATACTTCGTTCACTTACGGGAATGAGGACAGCGCCGACGGAAATATAGACGCCGGGGGCGAAGACCTGGATTACCAGGACATTTTATACCGACTTTTTGAAAACGAAGACCGGTTAAACCTGGTAGCCCAAAGTATTGTAGACGCGGTTAAATATGGTCAGTCTATTGTACTTTCCGAAAGCGTAAGGTACTGCTTTAGGCTAAAAGAGAAAGTAGACAAGCTGCTTCTGGAACAGGGCTATAGAGGTTGTAAGACAGCTGCAGTGCATGGCGGACTTACCCGGTATAGCTGGAAGGTAGCCAGTGGAAAACGACAGGCCGAAGCCCTGGCAGCTGACTACGGTACAGAATGTAAGTACGACGGAAAAGCCAGAAGGTGGAAAGTAAAAACGCCACAATACACCGAAGAAGAATTTAAGAAGTGGCAAGTTACCAAAAAGAAACGACAAGAGATTTTAGACCAGTGTAGGGAAGGAAAAGTAAATATCCTTTTTGCTACACAGTTAGCCCGTGAAGGTTTGGACATACCTAGCCTTTGCGTAGGGCATACAGTAACACCAAAACGTGGGGACGGAAAGAGTAACACCGGTCTTAATCTGGAACAGGAAATAGGCCGTATTATGAGAAAGGACCCACAGAACCCAGATAAAAAAGCGGTATGGTTCGACTATGTGGACGCTTCTGTAGGCGTTCTGAAAGGTCAATACTACAGCAGAAGAAAAGTATATAAGCGTCTGGGTATTAAGTTACCATCTAAGCCGAAAAGCGCCGAAAAGGACGTTATAGACGGTTTACTGGATAGTATTAAATTCTAATTACGAAAGGAAGTATTTATTATGAGCGAGAACACAACACAGAACATGGACGTAGCAGCAAAGAACGCCGGAACAGAAGAAGTAGCAGGTACAGCAATCGTAAAAGCAGCGGAAACAGCTGTAGCAGAGGTTAAGCCGAACGGCGCCGCATATATTACCACACTTCTTAATAACACTTTTGAGGAGTTCCAGAAAGCAAACGACGGCTTAGACCTTGACTTTGTTTACATGGGTTCCTGGCTGACTGTGGATAAGAAGGGGGATTTTGTGGATAAAGACGACGACAGTATTAAATATAAAGATCATATCGACGTCATTATTGGAAAAGGTGAAAAACGTTGGTCTTTATGGGGATTACAGAACAGTCCAGAAGACGGCCAGCTGATCGTAGCTTGCAGAGAGAAAGAAGACGCCGTACAGCAGCTTACAGCGTGGTTACAGGAGAACCCGGAAGCAGCAGAACGTTACAGCGTAGAAGACCTGGAACTTCGTTATATGGCTTCGGTAGTTCCTGTAGACGCCCTTTCTGAAGCCGACGGTATTCCGAAAATTTATATTATGTCCTTCGCCCCTACTGCTACGATCGCCTACGGTAAGTATGCTATGAACGTATTCCGTGGAGCGTATAAAAAGATCGGTATTCCGGCACGTACAGGACTTACCAGCGTGGTTACCAGACTGTCTACAGAAGAACAGCGTAGCCGTACAGACGCTTCCGTATCCTGGCTGGCTATCAAATTTGAAGCTATGGGAGTATTTAACCCGGAAGACTATACCACAAAGTAAAACAGGGGGCCTTAAGAAATGGCAAAACAAAATAAAGAATATGTGTACGTGGATTGTTACCAGTGCGACGAAAACGGAAAAAGCAGCCCGTGGAAGCGTAAACACTTGGACGACGTACCGAAGTGGCAACACGAAGAAGCAAAGGACTTTAATTGTTTTGCCACGGTCCAGAAATACGCAAATGAGAAGAAGACAGAGGGGGAAGACTTCTTAGCCCCCCTGTACTTCGACCTTGACTATAGCGAAAATCCGGCAGTAGCCCAGGAAGAAGCTATTAAGCTGGTGGAGTTCTTCACCGGGGAACTTGACATACAGGAACAGGACTTACATATTTACTTTTCCGGGTCTAAGGGCTTCCACATTCTGGTAGACGAAAGAGCGTTAGGCGTAGAGCCTAGAAAAGACTTACAGAGAGTATATAAGCATATTGCCGGATACCTTCGTTACAGGTTAGGAGAAGTACAGGAACAGGAAGACGAAAACGGACGACCAGTAGAGTATACAGAGCCTTTAAAAGCTGTAGACCTTGTGGTTTATACCGTAAAGCGTATGTTACGTCTTCCGTATTCCAGGCACCAGAAGACCGGGCTTTACAAGATCGAACTTACCTTACAGCAGCTTAAGGAATTGACTTTAGACGAAATTAAGGAAAGAGCGCGTACCGGCCAGCCTATCCAGAGAGAAGAAAAGACAGTACGTAAAAGACCAAAAGCCGGGGTGTTCTACGCGGACAAGCTACACGAATACGAAGAAGCCGCCGCTACAACGTCCGATAAGCGAAGTAAAACAGAATATATTTTCGTTAAGGATAAGCCGCCGGTATGTGTAGAAGACATTCTTAACAATGGCTGGAAGAAAGACGGCGATCGTAATAACGCCACTGTGCAGCTTTGCTGTTACTTTAAGGCAGCCGGATACAAAAAAGAAGAAGCTACAAGTATTCTGGAAGACTGGGTAGTAAAGTTTACCAGCGCGGACAGTCGGTACAGTATCCAGCAACGTAAGGCGAATACCAGAAACGTTATAGAAAGTGTTTACGGAAGTGAAAAGGACTACCAGTTTGGGTGTGCTTTTATACGATCACTTCACGGTGAAAAGAAGAAAGGCGACAACGATTACGACAGGGTACCGTGTGCTGGTGATATGTGTCCTTGTATCAAGGGTAACACCGACGTAGCCGAAGAAGCTATAAACCTTCCACTTGCGAAGACTTCCGACGCTTCCCTTACTGGTAAGCTGATTACGACCCGTGTAATGGTGGCCGGTAAGAAACATACGCCTTACGTTGTACCGAAAAAAGTAGAATATTCATGCTGGGGACAGGAAAAATGTAAAAAGTACGGCTGTCCGCTGCTGAACATTCCTACAGCTACGGCATATAAGGAACTGAACGCCCACAACCGCGAACTTATTCAAATGACAGAAACGGGCGACGACAACATAAAGGGAATCCTTCGGGAGATCAGCGGGATACCGTCTTGCGGAAAGTATGATACTTCCATTGTGGAAACGATCAACGTAGACGAACTTCTGGTTATCCCTATGGCGGAAGAAGACGGCGTTAAAGAAGATGATACCGGAAGCTATGTACTTCGTAAGATTTACGCTATCGGTGGTATGAAGATTGAAACGAATAAATACTATGAGATCAGCGGCTATATGTATCCACACCCGAAGAACCAGGAAAGTACCATTCTGGTAACGAACGCGACACCATTACAGGACGTCGTAGAAAGCTTTTCCTTGACCGAAGAAGTCCGGGAAGAACTGGATAGCCTTAGACCGGAAAGTATGACAGTGGAAAATATTGTATCGAAGCTGGGAACCATACTTAATGATCTGACCTATAACGTAACGCATATCGTAGAGCGTGACGAAGTTCTTTTAGGGCTGCTGTTGGTTTATCACAGTATTTTACGCTTCCGTGTTCCGTGGGATACCGACCCTATAAGGGGGTGGGTAGAACTTAAGATAGTCGGCGACACTGGTACAGGTAAGTCTGCTTTAGTTGAAAAAATGATGAAATACATCGGACTTGGTAACCGTGTAAATGCAGAAAGTACAAGCCGTACCGGTCTTACCTACAAAATGGAACAGGGTAACCGTGGAAGCTGGTATATCGTCTGGGGTGCCTGGCCGCTGGCAGATAAAGAACTTATATGGGTAGACGAAGACACCGGTATAGAAAAGGACGAATACGGAGAAATGACCCTGGCACGATCAGACGGTAAGCTGGAAGTAAAGCGAGCCGTTACAGCTGAAACACCTTGTAGGGTAAGGGCTATCCTTTCCGGTAACGCGCCGAAAGGTAAACGTCTTTCCGACTACGCCCAGGGCGCCGAAAGCTTAAAGGACGTATTTAACAATGAGGATATACGACGCTTCGACTTCGCTATATTTATGAGATCGACCGACGTAGACCCGGAAAAGTATAACCGGTCGCTTCCGTCATTTCCGCGAACCATGAGCGACGACGCTTTAAAAAATAACGTGTTGTTCGCATGGAGCAGAACACCGGAACAGGTTGTGTTTTTACCCGACACTGTAGACGCTATTCTGGAAACAGCTACGAAGCTGTCTAAGGTATACGGAAACGCTACAGATATTCCGCTGGTATCGCCTTCCGATCAGCGTAACAAGGTGGCACGTTTGGCCGTGGCCCTTGCTTCACTTACGCACAGTGTAGACGAAAGCGGGGAACGAATTACCGTTTACCCGGCACACGTAAACTTTATTTATGATTATCTGGTACAGCTGTATAACGCCCCTGGTTGTGGACTTAATTACTATGCACGACTGGCAGTATCAGAAGAAATAGTAGGGGATAAATTCGACAAGATTACAAATGAGTTAAGAAAGCTGGATACCTTAAAGGGTGCCAGTAAGTATAACGAATTTATAGACCTTTTCGCCAGACAGAAATATTTACGACTTGGCGACGTAGAAGCTATGTTAAGCATTGAGAAGGAAGAAGCAAAGGCTATTATTAACCAGTGTGTCCGCCTTCGTATGCTGACTATGACAAGTGGCGGATATAGAAAAACGCCGCGGTTTAACTCTTATATATCAAAGTGTTTTGAAATGGGATTATTCGATCACATGGAAAACGACATTTAAAGAAGGGGGTTCTATATTGAATTTAAGTAATATGTTCCCAGCTTCCGGCGGTCTTGCAGCACAGATTAAAAAGCCAGTCGCTACGGCAGTAGCAAAACCTACAGACAATAAAGCTGTAGGTTCTTCCCTGGCGGACTGTATGCAGACAAGAAAGCGTCCGGGAGAATGGGCGATTAAATGGCCGAAACTTCGTAAGCAAGGTTTTAAAGACTACAGACCGCTTCTTACTATACAGGAAGTTATTGATTATTGTAACCGTTGTGAGGAAACTGGGTTAGGCGGTTTCGACTACGAAACAAGTGGAGATAAAGACCACAGGATACCGCCGACAGACGAAGACGGTAATACAGTAACAGGAAAAGCCTTAGACAGCTGGACGCGTGACGTCAACCTTGACCCATGGAAAGCGGAAGTGTGCGCTATGTCTTTATCGGCAGCGTGTGACGAAGCAAGGGCTATCTTTATTGACAATCCGGGGGCTAATCAGTTTGAGCCGGGTTTATCAAGGAGCGAAGCCAGAAAACGACTTTTTGACACATTAGAACAGTATTTCTTTACAAACCATAAAATCATAAAGATTGCCGTAAACATGAACTTTGAAACGAAGTTTACGGCGAAGTACGGTAAATATATCCTTATGCCATGTGCTGACCCGTTCATAGCATGGATAAGGTTATCACAGCTGCTATTACCGAACAAAATCAAAAATCCGAAACGCCCCTACGTTGGCAAAGGTCTTAAGCCTATGACGAAGGAAGTCTTCGGCGTACAGATGTCAGAATTTACTTCTGTCCTGGAACGTAACCAGGCGTTATTTTTCGACCAGGTACCAAACGACGAACACGACGCCTTAAGCTATTGCTGTGAGGATAGCGACTACGCCGTACAGCATTACCTTTACTGGGACGAAGTAGCGAAACAGATAAGCAACGATAACGAAGTATACCCGACATATTCCGACTGGTTAAAAAATATCGAAATGCCTTTTACAAGGGTTACCGGTATTATGGAATACTGGGGTATGAAATGGGACAGCGACATAGCCCAGGTTAAAAGAGAAGAAGCAAAGAACGCGATCGAAATAGCCGCCCAGACTATGAAGGACCTGGCCGCAAGCGTCGGCATAAAAGACCTTAACGTAGGTGTCGGCGGTAAAACGAAAGACGTTAAATCTTTTGTATTTGATACGCTTAAGCTTCCGGCGGCTGCCTGGTCTGACAAAACAAAAGACCCTAGCCTGGACAGTAACGCCCTTATGGATATGATCTTTATGTTAGAAAATAAGCTGGAAGACCCAGACGAAGAAAAGTATCTGGAAACACCTTTACCGGAAGAATGGGAAATGGTAGACCCGGACTTATCCTATCAAGATCAGCGCCTTTTATGGCCGCGCGAATATACTACAGCAGAGGTTAAACGTATCAGAATCGCGCGAAGGGAAGAACACCCGTATAAGGACATTGGTATTAAATTTTTAAAGAGTATGCAGACCATACAGAAGTACGCTACCTTGTTATCTTCTCACGTAGAAGGTCGCGAAAAATATGTAAATCCTGTTACTGGAAGAATCCACGCAAAGTATGAGCCATGGACAGAAACGGCCCGCCTTGCGTCCAACAGTCCAAACGGTCAGAACGTACCGCGCCCGGATAACGACGAACTGGGGGTACGAAACTTCTATAAGGCGGAACCGGGTAAGGTATTCCTTCTGGAAGATGAAAGCGGCTTTGAACTTCGTTTAACTGCCTGGAAGTCCGGGTGTGAAGTTATGCGTAAAGCTTTCAGAGATCACGAAGACCTACACAGAAAAACAGCGGCTACTATGACGGGTAAACCGGAAGCAGAGGTTACGAAGCACGAACGTAGTGGAGCGAAAGCCGGAAACTTCGGTTCTGTTTACGGCGGTACAGAACACGCCTTACAGAAAACCTTTAAGAAAATGGGGCTTCGTAAGAGCCTTCCAGAGTGTAAGAAGATCGTAGACGCCGTTATGAAGACGTACCCAGGTATCCCACGTATGCAAGTGGCAGCGAAGGTAAAGGCCAGGGAAACGGGGTACGCGGAAACGATTTACGGTTATAAGCGTCTGCTTCCGGCGATCAACAGCAGTAACCGTTACACAAGGTCAGAGGACGAACGACGGGCAGCGAATACACCGGTACAGGGTTCCGCCGCCGATATTATGAAACGCGCCCAGAATACCGTATACGAAAAATGTGGTATGGATACCGCAAGCCATAATGGTATAGCTGTAGAACCGTGGGACGGCTACGCTACAGAAACAAAAGAACTGTTAAGCTGTAAGCCTTTCATGTTACACGGACATACCGATATGGTGGCCCAGATACACGACGAAATTATCGTAGAACTGGACGACGACACTACGCTTGTAGATACTTACGCAAAATGGCAGAAAGCCGTTATGGAAGTTCCACCACTTAAGGATTTTCCTGTACAGCTGGAAGCAGAAGCCAGCGTAGCCTACAGCTGGGGTAATAAAATGAGCCTGGAAGACTGGGAGAAAGCGAGGGGGTTATAAAATGGGAAAACCATATAAGCAGCCGCAAAAGCGCGAAGTTATGGCTGGTAGCAAACTGGAAATTGAAATGCTACAGTATTCACTTAATGAAGCGAATCAGAAGCTTGCTAAGAAATCCGTCGAACTGGAACACGTAACACGCATTATGGAACAGACTACAAAAGTGGCAGATCAGCGAAAAGAGAAGGTAGACAACCTTATTAAATTAACGACGACCTTAACGAAGCGCGTTACTTACTGGAAAGTGGCGGCGATCATTGAAGCCGGTATTATTATCGGTCAGATTTTATTAAAGGTGGTGGCATGATGTACAGAATGATAATTGTAACAGCACTAGGTAATTATGTGGTAGAAATGGTACCGGAAAAGGAAGAACCTACCGCCGACGAACTTATGAAAATGTTTCTTGAAACAAAGGCGGACGTAGAAAGTGGTTGTTTTATGGAAGGCTGGACACCTACAGACGGCTTAAGCGGGGCGCCCGGTGTATTCGCTATCGGTAAAGGCTTGGAAATTTTAGCGTACCACGTAGAGCGTCGTCCGGAATTTGACTTACCGCCCATAAACCCAGATAACGTTAATACGCGTCGCCCGCTTTCGCTTAAGTTTAGCTACCTGGGTAATGAAATGACCGCGAAGTGCATACAGGACGATATAGGAAGCGTAGCCGTGATCTTCTGCTATGCGGTAAATGGGGAACCGCCGACAGATGTATTAAATACTAAGAAGCTTTCCGAAAGCCTTTGTAGCTGTATCCGGCGCTACTTAAACTACGCCGACGACGAATACCTTTTACAGATTGCCGAAGACGGGATTGTAAGAAACTATTCACAGGCAGAAGAAGTTGTAAAACAGCTGGAAGACCAGTTTAACACCCTTCACAGTAATAAGACAGGGAAAGCCTGGAACGGCTGGAAAGGGGAAAACTAATGGCAGCCAGGAAGCTTACCAAAAGCCCGGAAGGGGAAGTAGTAACTTTTTCTACGAAACGCGGAAAGCCGGATACCTGTAGCGAAACGTGTGGCGGTATCTACCGCTTCAAAGGGGAATTGTACTGTAAGTATTTCCATAACGTTGTCGGTAAGCGTGACGAAGAATGTATAAAAAATGAGGTAAAAGGTGGTGGGCGGCATGGATAAAGACCTTATGGAAGAACTTGGACTTATGGCGACAGATAGCCAGTTAGACTACATAGATACGCTGTTAGGCCAGACGGGTGGCTTCCTGGAAGACTACACGGATACACCGTTAGAAGAACTGTCTAAGGACGAAGCCAGCGACATTATAGACGAACTGAAAGGGGAACTAGGCTATGACTGAATTACCGAAGAAGATTGTAGTAAACCGGATACCCTACAGCGTTTGTAATTCAAATGACCCGTATAGCTATGAAGCAGACCCAGGGGTACAGGAAATCCGGGTTACACAGGAAGCAGCACCGGCAAGAAAGCGCCAGTATTTCATGTGGGAAGTGGCACACCTTTTACTGGTATCGGCCGGTATGTCACAGAAAGAAGCAGACAAGTACCACGCTGGCGTAGGAAGTGTCCTTAACCGCCTGGTTATTGACAATGATACGGATTTTGTGAAGGGGCGTAAGCCTGTCCCTTCCATGATCTGGATAAACGGACTTCCTTACACTATCCAGCAAGGTATTTTTAAGGAATTACAAGACGAAGACCTGGGCGGGCGTGTTACATATGACACGTTATACATACAGATCATGGAAGACCTTAAACCAGATATTAAAAGCTATGTGGTCGTCCATGAGATTACCCACGCGGTACTATTTGAAGCAAACGCTGGAAACTACGACAGCAAGGAAACGTTTGTAGAAGCCCTGGCGTGGCAGCTGCTTTACTTTTTACAAGATAATGATTTATCAATATTAAAACCAGAAGGAGAGTAAGAACATGACAAAATCAGAATTTTTAGCACAGGAAAACGTACCAGAATTTATTAAGGCGATCGTATCCAGTCTTCCGGGCGACGCTGACGTAGAGATTGAAAGCTTTAAGCTTGGCAAACCGCCGAAAAAAGAAAGCTGTAGCTGTGATCGTGTCCATGAAGACGGCGTAGACATTTCCGCATATGTGGAAGGTATCGGCGACCGTGTGGTATCACTGATAGAACTTACAGACTGCAACCGTATGACTGACGGTATCAGCTTTTCACATAACGTTATCGGTGCTATTGCTGCCGAAGCGCTTAGACAGGCTGGACTTGCACACAAAAACAGACAGGTAGACTTTGAAAAACGTTTCTTACAGGGCGAAGCCACTATTACCGGAACGCCTGGGGGATATTTTTCTACTACTTATCCGTTCGTCCTGGTACCTATTCCGGCCGGTACAGAACATACACAAACCAATACGCCACATTATGACGTTACTTTGTGTGTGACAGCTGCCGACGACATTGGAAAGGTAAACCTTGAAGTTTACGATAAAGCAAGTAACGGCTTTAAAGTAAGAAATTTAGGTAGCGCGAAGTCTGTAAGCTTTACCTGGACGATCATTAACACAAATATTCAGTAAGGGGGTAATAACAATGAGAATACAGCACGTAAACAGCGGTACTAAGGCAAAGTGGAAAACAAAAGGAACCATTTTACAGCTTACCGTACCAGGCGTAGAGCCTATCGAAATCGACCTTAACGAAGAATTACAGGACGTAGCTGTAACCGTAGACGTAAGCCTTAATTCCGGCTTTACAGCACTGGAAAAGGGCGTAGGTAACTGGTATGTAGCGTCCGTAAAAATCCCGGCAAGGGAATACGATTATCAGCCGACAGGCGAAACAGACGACGAAGGCTACGACATTCTGGAAGAAGTAGCTTTAGACGTAAACATGAGGGATGTTACTTTATGCCTGTGGGGTATCCCGGATATGACCCAGGCACAGAAAGAAAGCGAGGTAAAATAAATGGCTTTTACATTTTCAATTAAGGACACATACAGACAGGCTGTAGAAGCTGCCAGCGGTGGAAAGCAGACAGTATTATACGACGACAAAGGGTATCCGTCTATTATGAACATTATCCCGAAGCTGTCTTATAAGGACGTCGGTTTATCTGACAGCACAAAAGCACTTCCGGCGTTCATGGTTGACGACGCGGAAAAGCCGGAAATCTTTGTAGGTACCTTTATGGCTATGGTACATGACGGAAGGGCGTGTAGCCTTCCTGGACAGGTGCCGAAAGTTTATACCAACATGGACCAGGCTATCACTTATTGTCGTGCAAAAGGTCCGGGCTGGCATTGTATGACAAACGCGGAATATGCCGCTATTGCCCTTTGGTGTAAGGCAAATGGTTACTACCCACGCGGAAATAACAACTACGGCAGCGATCACGGTTATCCGCATGAAAAGTGCAGACCTGGAACTGTAGGAAGCGACGGACGTATTAACCTGGGGCTTACTGGTAGTGGTCCGAACAGCTGGACACACGACGGAACCCCGAACGGTATCTACAGTTTGAACGGCGACGGCTGGGAATGGGCTATCGGACTTCGTACAAATAATGGAGAAATCCAGATTTTGACCGGAAACAATGCAGCAAAGAACACAGCAGACCTTACAGCTGGAAGCGCGGAGTGGAAAGCTATTTTACCAGACGGTACCCTGGTGGCACCTGGTACAGCTGGTACGCTTAAGATCGACATTGTAAGCGGTGTTCCGAAGATCAGCACTACAGTAAAAACGACGACAAGCGGCGACCAGTGGCCGTCTACACCGTTCAAAGATTTAGCTGTAGAATCCGGTATCACAATACCGGATATTTTGAAGGCGTTAGCCGTCTTCCCTTCGGATAACAGCGATCATGGCGGGGATAGATTTTACGCAAGGAATGACGGGGAAAAATGCTTCTTCCGCGGTGGGGATTGGAGCTACACGTCTCACGCTGGCGTTTTCTTTCTGTATGGCTCCCGCCCGCGTTCTAGTTCCTTTGGCAACATTGGCTTCCGCCCCGCTTACATTCTTTTGTAAATCTGTAGTGGCCGCGACAGCGGACACCGCCAACTAAAGGAGTGAAAAGACTATGGCGGATACCAGAGAACTTTATATTAAAACGAAAGTAGAAGATATGATAGTTTACGGGAATATTTGCTTAAAACAGTTTCCGAAACATGAACGATACGCCCTTGCTTCGGAAATAAGGCTTTGTATGTACCGTATCCTGGGAATCGTCATAGAAACTAATCATAAGCACTACAAGAAAACTACGCTTACCGAACTGGACATAGAAGTAGACAAACTACGGTCTTATCTTCGTCTATCAGTGAACCCAGAACTTAAGTATTTATCTGTAGATAAGTATGGAAACTGGGCGGCCATGGTAGACGAAATCGGCCGTATGGTCGGTGGTTGGATACAGTCGGTAAGCAAATAAATACTTAGGGTACATGACATTAAATGTGGCTTCTTCCGCGGTGGGAATTGGAACAACACGTCTAACGCTGGCGTTTTCTATCTGAATGGCAACAACCCGCGTTCTAATTCCAATGACAACATTGGCTTCCGCCCCGCTTAACCTGGAAATCCTCTAGTCTACAGCTTAAGGGCTGTAACACGCGACCAGGTAAAGGGTTATGTATCCTTGCTGTAAAGCAGAAAATAAAGGTTAGGAACGGACGTACTCTAGTAGCTTCGGCGAACGGTGCGACACGCTGAAAAAGAAAAACGGAAGGTAGTTACAATGGCAAAACGCGTAGGCAACATATATCTTCCGAACTGTAGCTATACCTGTCTGTATAACGCCTATCGGAAAGCCGCAAAGGGTAAGCGGTACCGTGGTGACGTTTTACAATTTACTGATAACCTTGAAGGAAATCTGTTAGCCCTGTTAGACGACTTAAAGAACCACACCTATACTGTAGGCGCGTACCGGGAATTTTACGTTTATGAGCCAAAGAAAAGGCTTATTATGGCGCTTCCCTTTCGTGATCGCGTCGCCCAGTGGTGGGTGTATTCTTTGCTTTACCCTATCTTTGATAAAACTTTCATAGAAGACAGTTACGCTTGTCGGCGCGGTAAAGGCCAAAAGGCCGCTGCTGATCGTCTGCAAGATATGATAAAGCAGACGGAAGTTTTAGGCGGTAAGTGGTATTACCTTAAGCTGGACATAGCGAAATACTTCTACAGAATTTACCATGATAAGCTTATGGAAATTCTGGAAAGAAAAATTAAAGACCCGGATATGTTGGAACTGTTAAACGTTATCGTAAAAGGTGACGGTACAAATGCTTTCGGTTTGTCTATATGTGACAATGTAGAAGACGCCGAACGCCTTACTGACCGCGGTATGCCTATCGGTAATCTGACAAGCCAGCTTTTAGCAAATGTCTATTTGAATGAGTTAGACCAGTTCTGTAAAAAGGTACTGGGAACAAAATTCTATATACGTTACATGGACGACGTAATAATACTTTCACAGAGTAAGGAAGAATTACACGAAATCAAAGAACGTATAAGTAAGTTCCTGGACGAAGAACTACAGCTTGCTTTAAACAAAAAGACTTGTATACGTCCGGTATCTATGGGTATCCAGTTCGTAGGCTTACATATCTGGTCTACACACAGAACTGTAAGAAAGTCTACTTCTTTACGTATTAAACGCCGACTTAAGGCAGCTGCAAAACAGTACGTAGCAGGGAACCTTACTTACGAAAGATATAACAGCACGTTACAGTCTTATATGGGTATGATGAAGCATAACGACTGTTACCGCTTTAAAATGCAGCTGTTAGAAGACGTAGAAACGATAATAAATGAAAGTGGGGTAGCAGCATGACCGGAGATACAACAATGTCTTTCGCTTTACTTATTGCCCTTGTTACGATCGCCTGTACTGTATATAACACACTTACGGGTAAAAAATCGCAGAGCCAGAAAGACGTAGATCAGCAGATTAAGGAAGCCACCCAGAAGGTGGCAGCCGATACGAAGATCAGTCTTAAGCTGGACCAGATAGGGTACGACGTAAAATCAATCAAAGAAGACATTAACACGACCAAAAAAGAGGTCCGGGAACTTGATAAAAAAGTAGCCCTTTTGGACGCTTCGATACGTTCCGCGCATAAACGTATGGATAGCGCCGGTATCGGTAGGGCGGACCTTATAGAACATATTGAACATGAGAAAGTAGAAAGGAATGAACATCATGGCGAATAAAAAAGTACAGCAGCTTACAGCTGTGGAGAATGAGCAGAACGACAAGAGTAAAATTAACTGGAAAGTCAGAATTAAAAATAAGGCTTTCTGGCTGGCGCTTATCCCGGCGGTACTTCTTCTTATCCAGGTTATCGCTTCGGTCTTCGGTTACACCCTTGACCTGGGCGACCTGGGTAATAAGTTACTTTCCGTCGTCGAAGCCCTGTTTATGGTTCTTTCTATCCTTGGTATCGTGGTAGACCCAACTACCGACGGTGTAGGGGATAGCAAACAGGCACTTACTTACACAGAACCGAAAAAATAATTACTGATCTGACGCCGCGCGGGGCGTCTTTTTCTTTTGGAAGAAAGGAACTTTTAACATGAAAAAAGAAAACATTACAGTATTACGAAAAATTCTTTACGCTGTAGAATCTGGCGGCCAGGTCTACGGAAAACAGAACTACGGCGCTTTTGCCGGTGTCGGTGCGAATACACCGAACGAAAAGGCTATTACGATCGGCGCGGGCCAGTGGTACGCCGAAGAAGCCCGTACACTTCTGCTTAATATTCAGAAGAAGTTCCCAAAAGAATTTAAGAAGCTGGATACGGCCGGTATCGCAGCTGACTTAAATAAAAGCTGGAGAACCTATGGGGTAACGAAGACTTCCACGAAAGGTAAATGTATTATCACTATCATTACTTCCGCTGGCGGTATCAAGTGCCAGGACGCTTTAATGGAAACACAGATTAAAACGTATGCCGCTTCGATCGAAAAGAAGTATGGGAGCTTAAGCGACGACGCTATGATGGAATGTATTAACGTTATCCATCAGGGCGGAAGTGGAGCGCTTACCCGTATCCTGGCAAAGACACAGAAGCCATATACCGCGAAGACGATCTACGCGGCACTTTGCACCGACCCGGCGGATAAGTCCAATAATAACCAGGTCGGCGACTACGTAACACGTCAGAAAGTCGTGTACAGCTTTATCACGAAATACTGTAACAAGGAAGGGGTTAATACTATGGGATATTCCAGACAGGCTGTAGCTGATCTTGTTAATTCCTGGGTAGGAAAGAACGAAGCAGACGGCAGCTATAAAACAATCATTGACATTTACAACGGTTATAAGGGTGCTTTCCCGCGCGGTACCAAAATGGATTATAGCTGGCCGTGGTGCGCTTGTACATGGTCCGCAGCGGCTATTAAGCTGGGTTATACCCCGATTATGCCTATCGAAATTTCTTGCTACTATCTGATCGAAGCAGCTAAGAAAAAAGGTATCTGGATTGAAAACGACGCACACGTACCGAAAGTAGGTGAAGGGGTTCTTTACTACTGGAAAGATGGTATGAACTTCGCTACCACTGACTGTACAGGTGTTCCAGATCATGTAGGTACTGTAACAGAGGTTTACGAAAAAGCGGGTTACTTCGTCGTGACAGAAGGTAACTACAGCAACGCTGTTAAAAAGCGTACCATGTTAATTAACGGTCGCTATATCCGTGGCTTTATCAGTCCGAAGTATACCGACGATACAGTTACACCGGTTACCCCGGCAGCTGGAAAAGACCTTACTACGGTAGCCCGTGAAGTGATCTTAGGCGTATGGGGAAATATGCCGGAACGTAAGACGAAACTGGAAGCCAGCGGTTACAATTTCACTGACGTACAGAACAAGGTAAACGAACTTCTTAACAAGAATGTTCCTACACCTTCTAAACCACAGAATACGGGTGTAACAAAAGTAGTAGCGGGTTCCGGGGCTGCAAGCTTCGACAAGTCCCTTGCTGGTTCCTACGTTACGACGACCGGTTTATATATGCGTCACGGTGCCGGTAAGAATAAACGCGCTATGGTTCTTATTCCAGAGGGTACAGAAGTACAGAACTACGGATACTACACAAGCTATAACGGTACAAAATGGCTGTATATCCAGGTTACACTTAACGGTGTGCAGTACACAGGCTTTAGCTGTAAGACATATTTAAAGAAACAGTAAGATAGACGGGCGGTTACTTCGGTAGCCGCCTTCTTTTTTTGTTGTCCGAAAGTATAAAGTTGTCTTATTGACAAATTATAAAACATATCATATACTTGTCTCGTAGACAAAAATATACTTTAAGACAACGAAAGGAAGGTAACCTATGCAAAATAATAAGACATTCTATAAAAGATGTTCCACAAGGGAACAGGCTGTAGACTTCGCGGAAAAATCCCAGGGAACTATACAGGAAGACGGCTGTACTGTAGCCTTTGACGCGTTCTACAGCATATCTAAGGCGCTGTTTAATGTGAAGTCTGATAAGTACCGTGTATATATCAGAATCCGCCTTGCAAATGGAAACCCACTTACATATATCGTAGCCGCCAAACGTTCAAAGGACGCCTACGATATGGCAAAGGATAGAGTGAAAGAAGGGTGGTTTTAATGCCAGGAAACACAAAGAAGCATAGACGCGGAAATGGGGAAGGTAGCGTATACCAGCGTAAAGACGGAACCTGGGCGGCGGTTCTTACTGTCGGCGTTAAGCCAGACGGTAAACCAGATCGGAAGTTTTTGTATGGAAAGACCAGGAAAGAAGTAGCAGATAAGCTTAGAGAAGCACAAAATAAGCTTGACGCTGGCGTTATCCCTGGGGGCGACAATGTTCTTTTTAGTACGTGGGTAATGAACTGGTTAGAAGTCGTTATAAAACCCGGTATTAAAGAACGGACCTACATAAATTATAAGGCATCTATAGAAAAACATATTATACCTGGTATCGGACGATACAAGCTTAAGGACATTACAGACGACGTGATACAAAAATACTTGAACGATCAACAGGAACATGGAAACCTTAAACTTGAAATTAACGACGACACAGGCGAAGCGGCACCGTCCCATGGACCGGTAGCAGCGTCTTCTCTTATCCAACAGCGACGACTTATTATAGCTGCTTTAGAATACGCTGTAGACAAGGGACGTATAAATAGAAACCCTGGAAAAAAGACAAGGCGGCCAAAAAGTAAACCGAAGACAAATAATATATTGACAGACGAAGATATGGAAACACTAGGTATTAAAGGAACGAAGTACCGTTATTATCCGGCGTATATGCTGACACTTACTACAGCTTGCAGACGTGGCGAAATACTTGGCCTTGACTGGCAGCACGTAGATATAGGGATACCCTGGACAACAGTAGACCGGTACTTTCCCTGGGGCGATATAAAGAAGCTTCCTAAGTGGGACACGAAAGCCTTAAAAACACTTCTGGAAGATCATAATATTACACTGGGGGACGGATACTTACGGCTTGTGTATCAGATGGTAGACGACAACGGTACCCCGTTTAGGGACGAACTTAAAACTGATCTGTCCAGGCGTTCCCTTATGATTACCGAAGAAATGGTTCTGCTTCTGATCTTCTGGCGGCTGATACAGAATACAGAAAAAAAGAAAGCCGCAGAAAGAGGGATAGAGTATAACCCGGACAACCTGGTATTTTGTACCAGGAAAGGGACTTATATTTACCCTAGAAACTTTACAAAAATGTGGAGTGAAAACCTTCGATCTATGGGTATCGACCATAAGCGTTTTCACGATCTACGCCATACAGTGGCTACGGTTATGCTGGAAGACGGCGAAGCTATGAATACAGTACAGGAACAGCTAGGACACTACGACGCTGGCTTTACAGCTTCCAGATATGGACACGTTACCGCTAAAATGAGAAATAGCGCAGCTGTAAAGCTTGGCGAACGTTTGGAAAAGGTAAGGAACCCGGAAGCAGAGGACGAAGAAGACGCCAACAGCGTAAAGAAGGAAGATACTGTTATTCCTTTCCAGGAAGGACGCAAGCTTAAGTCTGCCGCGTGTAAAATTAAATAGTGGACAAAAACGCCGACGCTTATTATAATTGTCTATAAGACAAACGAAAGGGGTGGAAACAGTGATAGGCAAGAACATACAATTTTACCGTGATCTTCGCGAAATGAAAGGGAAAGACCTGGCCGCGAAGGTAGGGTGTTCCGTCGGCGCTTTGTCCCATATAGAGAAAGGAAGCAGACAGCCCAGCGTAGATATGCTATATAAAATAGCTGACGCGCTGGACGTTTCGGTTATAAACCTGGTACTTGACGAAAAGGAAATAAATAGATTTTACTATGACGACGCTGTTAAGGCGTTCCACCCAGGAAGCGAACAGCTTAACCGTGTCCTGGATATTCTGAAAAAGGATAACGCCGCCTGGTCGGACGCGAAGCGTATAGCGATCGTAAACTTAGACGACGTGTAGCAAACTGTAGTAAAAACGTAGTAAAAGGAGATTTTAAACAATGAAAAATGCTTATAATACCAGTGCTTACGGGTCCTTCGCTTACGTCTACGACATTTTCATGGACAACGTGCCTTACAAAGAGTGGGGCAAATATCTGAAATCGCTCCTGGAAGAACAGGGTATTTCAGACGGGCTTATGCTGGAACTTGGATGCGGCACAGGAAGTCTGACGGAGATTTTAGCAGATGCCGGATACGACATGATCGGTGTGGATCTGTCCGCAGACATGCTTGATATTGCTATGGAAAAACGGGAACAGTCCGGCAATAATATTCTCTATCTTTTGCAGGATATGCGGGAATTTGAGCTGTACGGGACAGTTCGGGCAGTGGTCAGCATCTGCGATTCCATGAATTATCTGCCGTGTGAAGAGGATTTTCTTCAAACTTTAAAGCTGGTCAACAATTATCTGGACCCGGAAGGGGTGTTTATTTTTGACCTGAACACACCATACAAATACCGGGAACTGATCGGGGATGCGACGATCGCAGAGAACCGGGAGGATGCCAGTTTTATCTGGGAAAATACCTGGTATGAAAAGGAACAGGTCAATGAATATGACCTGACGATTTTTGCAAGGACAAACGGAGAATATTATCAGAAATTTTTTGAGACACATTACCAGAAAGCCTATGAACTGGAGACGGTCAAAGAGCTGATCCAAAAGTCAGGGATGGAATTTGTGGCTGCTTATGATGCATTTACCAGAGAACCGGTCAGAGCGGACAGCGAACGTATTTATATTATAGCGAGGGAAAAAGGAAAGAAAGGAAGCAAGCAGATATGACAGACTATATTGTAAGAGCGACGGCAGCGGACAGTCAGATCCGTGCCTTTGCCGCCACGACAAGAGAAATGACAGAATATGCAAGAAAAGTGCATGAAGAAAGCCCGGTTGCCTGTGCAGCACTGGGAAGACTGATGACGGCAGGAGCCATGATGGGAGCGATGATGAAAGGAGATAAGGATCTTCTGACCCTTCAGATCCGGGCAGACGGTCCTCTTCGCGGCATGACCGTGACGGCCGATGCAAAAGGAAATGTCAAAGGGTTTGCCGGAAATCCACAGGTGATGCTGCCTCCGAATGCTCTCGGAAAACTGGATGTCGGCGGTGCAGTCGGTCATGGCATTTTAAATGTGATCAAAGATATGGGCATGAAAGAGCCGTACGTCGGACAGGTTGGGCTGCAGACCGGAGAAATTGCAGAAGACTTAACTTATTATTTTGCAACTTCTGAGCAGGTTGCTTCTTCGGTCGGACTCGGCGTACTGATGAACCACGACAATACGGTTCGTCAGGCAGGCGGATTTATCATCCAGCTGATGCCGTTCACCGATGAGAAAGTGATCGATGCTCTGGAAAAGAAGCTTTCCAGTGTGAAATCGGTGACAAGTATGCTTGATGCCGGTATGACACCGGAAGATATTTTGCAGGAGCTGCTCGGTGAATTCGGTATGGAGATCACCGAAAAGACGGAGACACGTTTTGCATGTAACTGTTCAAAAGAGCGTATGGAAAAGGCTCTGATCAGCATCGGCAGAAAAGACCTGGAAGAGATGATAAAGGACGGCGAACCGATCGAGATGAACTGCCATTTCTGTAATTCGCATTATCAGTTCAGCGTAGAAGAACTGAAAAAAATTCTGGCACAGGCAAAGAAAAGATAACGTTCAGAAGAAAAGGAGGCGAAAGGCATGAGAGATGGTTTTATCAAAGTTGCGGCAGTCACACCGGATATCCGTGTGGCAGACTGTGAATACAATGCAGAACAGATCTGCAAAAAAATGAAAGAAGCGGCAGCCCTTGGCAGTAAGATCATTGTATTTCCGGAGCTTTGTATCACCGGTTATACCTGTGAGGACCTCTTCTGGCAGGAGGTACTTTTAAATGGAGCAAAAGACGCACTGGATCAGATCAGAAAAGAAAGCCGTGAAATCGATGCACTGGTTTTTGTCGGACTTCCGTGGGAATGGAAAGGAAAGCTTTACAATGTTGCAGCGGCGATCTGCCATGGCAGACTGCTGGGACTGGTGCCGAAAAAGAATCTTCCGAATTATTCTGAGTTTTATGAGATGCGTCATTTTGAGCCGGCAAACGAAGAACTAGATTACATTGAATATCCGGGTGAAGAAGAGCAGGAATGGATTCCGTTTGGCATGCAGCAGATCTTTTACTGTCCGCAGATGGAGGGTCTTACTGTTGCAGCGGAAATCTGCGAAGATCTCTGGGTGCCGCAGCCTCCAAGCATCACACATGCCATTGCAGGAGCCAATGTGATCGTCAACCTTTCTGCAAGTGATGAAATCACCGGAAAGGACAGTTACCGCAGAAATCTGGTTGGCGGACAGTCGGCAAGACTGGTCTGCGCTTATATTTATGCAGATGCCGGAGAAGGAGAATCTTCTACGGATCTTGTCTTTGCCGCACACAATCTGATTGCAGAAAACGGAACAATCCTTGCACAGTCAAAACGTTTTGAAAATGAGATCGTGACAGCAGATCTGGATATCCACAGGATTCGTGCAGAACGCCGCAGAATGACGACTTATCCGACTACGCAGGAAGAATACGAATGGACGGAGTTTGAACTGAAAACGGAAGAGACAAAACTGGAGAGAACGTTTGCACAGACGCCGTTCGTTCCGCAGAATAAAAATGACCGGGAACGTCGCTGCGAGGAAATCCTCTCCATCCAGGCACTCGGTCTGAAGAAACGTCTGGTGCACACAAACTGCAAAAGTCTGGTAGTCGGAATTTCCGGTGGACTGGACTCTACCCTGGCACTTCTGGTGGCAGCCCGTGCCTGTGATATGGCAGGCATCGGAAGAGATCACATTCTGTCTGTGACAATGCCATGTTTCGGAACAACAGACCGCACCTATCAGAATGCCTGTGAGCTGACCAGAAGACTTGGAGCTACCTTAAAAGAAGTGGATATCCGAAAGTCCGTGACATGCCATTTTGAGGATATCGGTCAGGATATCAACTGTCATGATGTCACCTACGAAAACGGCCAGGCGAGAGAGCGTACACAGGTACTGATGGATCTTGCAAACAAGAGCGGCGGTATGGTGATCGGAACTGGTGACATGTCAGAACTTGCACTTGGCTGGGCAACCTACAACGGTGATCACATGTCGATGTACGGCGTGAACGCTTCCGTTCCGAAAACACTGGTACGCCATCTGGTGCGTTACTGTGCCGATACCTGTGAGGATCGCAGACTGGGAGAAGTACTGTATGATATTTTGGATACGCCGGTCAGCCCGGAACTTCTGCCGCCGGAAGACGGAAAGATCTCACAGAAAACAGAAGATCTGGTCGGACCTTATGAATTGCACGATTTCTTCCTGTACTATGTGCTTCGATTTGGCTATGCACCGGGCAAAATTTACCGTATTGCCGGAAAATCGTTTGCCGGTGTGTATGACGATGAGACGATCCTGAAATGGCTGAAGAAATTTTACTGGAGATTTTTTGCACAGCAGTTCAAGCGTTCCTGCCTGCCGGACGGTCCGAAGGTCGGATCCGTCGCAGTATCGCCGAGAGGAGATCTGCGTATGCCAAGCGATGCCTGCGTGCGTCTGTGGCAGAGAGAGCTTGAAAAGTTATAAATCACATAAATATTAAGTTGAAATATAAAATAATATTTGACAGAAAAGCAATCTTTATGTATACTTCTATACAGAGAGCAACGAAAGAGGGAAAGCAAAAGGGGGTGCCTGTGACAGCACCTACCTTTGTGCTTTTGCCAGAGAGTTTTTGATTGCCTGAAATAATAATTCAGAAGTATATTTATTCTCACGGGAGCAAGTGATCCCATCTAAGGACTGTTTCTGACAGATCTGTTCAGACAGTTCATCCAAAGAAGGTTCTACGAGCGGAAAGGCAGTAGTGACCGAATCCCCAAGATTTACAAGGCGAATAGAATCAATCTGATCCGTATTTAACGTAACTTCAATATCCGCATAATGGTTGTTCAGAATCAGGGAAGCCGTATAGACTCCGGGCTGATATCCGATGGAATCTGCATCAGCGGAAGAAGAAAACGTTGTTTTTGTTTCTGTATCCGGTGTATTTGATGCATCGTGTGGCCGGAACATCAGAAAAAGCAGGATCAGAAGTACCAGGATTAAAAAGATAAAAATGGCAGTGTAGATCAATTCTCTCATGTGCAGGACGACAATTTTAGGTTTGGACATCGGTGTTTCCTTTTTTGTTTTTACCAGTATATTTCGCAATGCTTCTCGATATGACGTTTGACTTGAATCAAAAGAGGTGGTTTGTATGAAAAACGATGTATGGCGTGCACCTCGCAGTAATGATGCCAGAGATATTCTTAAATCTCAGGAAATCTCTGCATGCAGGAAAAGAAAGGAGAAGAATTTGGATGAACACAGACAAATGGAAAAGGATACTGGCAGGCTTTCTGGCGATACTTTGTCTTCTGACGTCGCCGATGTCCGTCTATGCATCCGGGATGCAAAAGAGCAGTTTTGCGGGAAAGAGACAGACAATGAGCAGTGAGAAAGCAACAGAAGCGAAGAGTGCTCAGAGCGAAATGCCGCAAAGACAGACCGAACAGCAGATGCAGACGGAAAAACAAAAGCAGACCGAACAAAAGCGGGAGGAAGGTCTGGAGTCAGAGTCTGCATCGAAGAAAAACCCGGAGATAAAACAGGAGTCCGAAGAACAGAAAAATCCGGAGACAAAAAAAGATCCAGGCAGTCAGGAGAATCTAGAATCGCAAAGGAAACAGGAATCGAAAGAAAATACGGTTCAGGGCAGTTCGGATCAGACGGAAAAGGTGATGGATTCGATGAAAATTTCTCAGACGGAGCGGCAGAACCGAAAAGTGTCCGGAGAGGAAGAAACCGAAAAAAATCCGAAAGTGAAAAAGCAAAGTGCGAAGAACGAGGCGAGAGCTGCATCAGACAGCATTTATCTGACGGTGCGTTCCAGTGCGGTGACGCTGGATAAAGCATCCGGTGTGAAAGTTGGAAATGTAAAAACACAACTGCCGGATGGATACGAAGGCTACATTCGAAGGACTGCCAAATGTGAGACGAACCTTGGCAGTGATGTTTTTACAGCCGAAGGCGGACCGCTGGATGGCAGGGAGGACTGCAAGACACTTACGGCAAAAGACAAGAATAAGTATTATGCCTGGTACCGGAAAGGGATGTATTATCAGGGAAAATGGGTGGACATCAAAGTGACACTGGTTGATTTCGAACTGCGGGACGGAGCATTTTTCCGTTTTGTGACGGATCGGCCGGGGATTGAGACCTGTAAAGTAGAGTGGGCAGAGACCAAAATGGAGTTTTTCCGCTCAGATAATGGAAATGCGATCGATGTCAAAGGTTATATTACATTTCAGGATATCGATCTTTATCAGGGAATCCTGATGAAAAATGGTTTTGGAAATGTTTATGTGAAAAGAGCAGCACTGGAAAATCTGAAAGCAGCAACGGTGAAGGGCAAAAATTATTACTTTGACACATCCGGTCTGAACCAGAGCGGAAGTGATACCGGCTTTATGCTGTCGGTACTGATTTCGGGAAAGGCGGCGACAGCGGTCTTTACGTTTGTCAGGCCGGAAAACAATCTTGGAACCTCTACGACACCGTCCGGTGGGCTTGTGGCAAAAGCTTACAAAATGTTTCCAAATGCCCATCCGCATATCGAGAAATATGTTTCGGACAGTGACGAAAAGATGACGTCCGAAAACCGCCTTTCCACCAGAGAAGAGACATACACCTATACGCTTCGCACGATGGTTCCAATCGAAAATGAAGAAACCTGTTACCATGATCTGAGCATTTCCGATCAGTTGGATGATTTTCTGGAGATTAAAAATGTCACTGTGACAAACGAAAACGGGGCAAATGCAGAAAAGTTCTGGACGATACAGAAAACAAATGCGTTTGTGGCTCGATGCAGTGATATCAAAAATACCAGTTTTTACGGCCATACGTATGATTTTCAGATCACGGTCGGCGTGAAAAAAGATGCCGGTCTTGAAAAACGCTGGGATCCGGCAAAGAAAATGGCAAGGATTAAAAATCAGGCATCTGCCTCTTCTGACGGCAACACGGTTCGATCACAAACTGTAGTGACAAATATTGCACCGGTGAAATCTTCCGTTTCGGTGGAAAAGAGAGATGGCAAAACAAAAGAAAAACTTCCGGGGGCCGTCTTTGCCGTATACGAATGGAACGGCAGCAGATATGCAGCAACACCTCTGTTTCAGCTGAAAAATGAAGCAGATGGTGTGTATGAAAGTGCAGAAATACTTTCTTATACAGATGAGAACAAGGGAAAATTCAAGATCATAGAAGAACAGTCGCCGGAAGGCTACACAAAGAGTGGATGGGAGAAGGAATTTGTTATCTCACCGTTTGAAAGCAAAAAAATCACGTATCACGGTGACAACGCCTGTTTCAATGAACCGCTGTGGATCACCGTGCAGATTCAGAAAAAGGATCTGGAGACAGGAAAAGCACTGTCGGATGCGAGATTTGCGGTATACGAATGGAATCAGGAACAGCAAAATTATGTGCCGTATGCAGCTTGGCCGGAGCTTGTGACAGCCATAAACGGAGAGGCAGTCAGCGGTAAACTTTACTATCAGAAAAAGAACGAAGGAAAATTTCGACTTCAGGAAACACAGCCGCCGAAAAACTATTTTGGAGATTATGTGGACGGTGAGAAAGAAAAAGGGCTGAAATTCTATGATTTTCGCGTCACTGCCCAAAATGCAGGACAGAGCCTGGAGCTGACCAACAACGGGAAGCAGACGGGATTTGTCAATACACCGCAGATGGCATCGATCGCGGTGAAAAAAATCGGCGAGGTCTTAACAGAAGCCAGAGATTCGGCGGAGGGTGTGATATTTCTCTATGAAAAGCAGCCGCTTGCCGGAGCAAAATACGAGATTACAGCGGCAGAAGATATCTATAAGGCCGACGGAGTGACACTGGCTCTGAAAAAGGGTGCAGTGGCACAGCAGCTGGTAACCGGAAAAGATGGTACGGCAGTCAGCAGGAAGTTGTATCTTGGCAGGTATCATGTGACAGAAACCGAGGCACCGCAGGGCTATGTGCGAAAAGATACGGCAGCAGGAAATACCAGAACAGTGACACTTTCCTACCGCGGACCGGAAATCCGGGAATATGTAAGCGAAGAGCAGGTCTTTGAAAATGAACGCCCAAAGATGCAGGTGACGGTTTTCAAACGCTCCGAGAACACACAGAAGGGACTTGCAGGAGCACGGTTTGGATTGTATGCGGGAGAAAACATGCTGTCGGATGGAAACAGGATCGCAGCAAAAGATACGCTGCTTGCTCTGGCGTACAGTAAAAAAGACGGAAGCTGTCTTTTTGATGCGGATGTTCCATGCGGTTACCGCTATTATGTAAAAGAAATCCAGGCACCGGAACATTACTATAAACAGGTGAAAAAAGCACGTTATGAGTTTCAGTGGATTTATCAGGATGATAAAACACAGCTTTACACATTCCCGAAACCTGGAAGCGAATCAGAAGCTGTTTTTCTGAACCAGGAAGTAACAGCAGAAGTTACGGTTCAGAAAGTGGATGCACAGAGCGGACTTTCCAGGCCACAGCAGATGGCATCTTTAAAAGGAGCCGTGTACGGCATCTATGCAAAAGAAGCGATTACATCGGCAGATGGCGATGGAGAGATTCTCTATGAGAAGAATGCAGAAGTCATGCGAAAAGAGACGGATACAGAGGGCAGACTTTGTTTTACAGGACTGCCACTTGGAACGTACTATGTAAAAGAAATCAAAGCTTCGGAAGGATACCTTGCCGATGCCGCAGTTTATACGGTGGATTGTGCCTATGAAGGACAGGATATTCTTGTGATCAAAAAAGAAGTGTTCAGTAAAGAACGCATCAAATCTCAGCCATTTACTTGCTTTAAACTGACCGGAGACAATAAAGAGACGGATCTGGAATGGATGAGAGGTGCCGGATTCTCTGTGTACAGTGTAAAAGAGCTGGAAGAAAAAGGACATCTGAAAAAGGGCAGTGCACAGCTGGAAGATGCAGTCCTGATCCAGGAAGTAATCGATCAGTATCGGGATAAAGATACGCTTCAATATCAGAAAATGAAAGCCCTGGAAACGGCAGCTTATTATGATGAGGCAGGTAAGATGCAGCGTCTTAAGGAGCAGTTTTCCGATGAAAACGGAGTTCTGAATATCCGGGCACTTCCATATGGCAAATATCTACTGGTCGAGACGACCGTTCCAGAAGGAAAGGTGGCGGCGGCACCGAAAGTGCTGAACGTCGATTCGGATGAAAAAGACGGACTGGTGGACGGCGACGGCAAAGGGACATTGCAGATGGGATCTGCCATCTGGGATCAGCCGCAGACCAGTTATCTTAAAATCATAAAGAAAGACAAAACAACCGGGGAAACGGTAGCGAAACCGGGAGCAAAGTATGTGATCCATGATGTCGAAGGAGCCTACTTTAACTGGTATATGGAAGATAAGACCAGTGAGGAAAAAGTCGATTATATCAATCGCTTTGGAAATCTTGTCGTTGCCTATACAAACGGAGAGATGCTGGGATCTTATGAAAATCCTTATGTGACCGCAGAGCGAAAGGACAGCGACGGCAGAGTGCTCGGCACTTATGTCTCCACGACCACAACACTGCCGCAGGGACTTTATATTTTAGAAGAAGTGCAGGCACCGGAAGGTTATGTACGCCAGGGGGCAGAAGGAAGATACCGCAAAAGAAACGGACAGTATTTCTTTGAAGCTTCGGCAAAAAAGCTGCCGGGTATGGAAGCGGTCCACGCACTGAAAATCACAGAAGAAGCGGTCGGAACCTGGGAACAGGCAGACATTGCTTCTAAAGATTACCGGGTGCGGGTGCAGATCGGTTCGGATGAGGCAAAGACAACGTATGACAGACTGGCAGGAGCCTTTGTGACGGAAGCGGTTCAGGAAAACGAGGCGGCAGTCGGCAAACTGAGCATTTATGCAGAGGGAGAAGTACTGACCGGATACGATCTGAAAAAGGGATTTGCCTATACCTGTAAGCCGCTTGCCGGCAATGTCTTTGTCGTGCGGGCAGCAGAAGATATCTTTTCGGGTGAAGGAAAGGGAGGACAGACTTTACTTTTTGCAAAAGGAAGTGTTGTGACAACACTCACTACCGATGAAAATGGAAAAGCATGGACTGAAAAAATAAAAGCAGCCAGCTGGGAATGGTATGGACTTCCGCTCGGCACTTATACGCTGGAACAGATAAAAGCAGCCAAAGGCTATGCACTTTCCGGGAAAAATCAGGCGGCAAGAACATTTGAGATCCGATATGCCGGACAGGAAGTTCCAATCCGGTATCAGAGTGAACTGTATGAAATTCCAAGACAGAGAGCACAGATCCAGATTGAAAAGAAAGATGCAGAAACAAAAGAAAAACTTACAGGAGCAAAGTTTGGGCTTTATGCGGCAGAAGATATTTTGGCAGCTGATCAGAAAAGCATCCTGGTAAAGGAAGATACCAGATTGGCGATCGCAGAGACAAAAGAAGCAGAAAACGGTATTATGGATGCGGCCTTTGACCTGGATCTTCCGATGGCACACTATTATGTCAGAGAAGAAAAAGCACCGGATGGATATTATCGGTCTGATAATACAGAAGAAATTTCTTTTACAGCTGAAGATGACAGCAAAAATGCAGCAGAAGATGGCAGATCCGAAGATAATATGGCAAACAGGACAGAAAATGACAAGAAATCAAATGCCAAAACAGACACACCGCATGATGCTACAATCAAATCGTATGTACGCACGTTTGAAAACTATAAAACAATGCTTCAGATTAATATCATGGACTATGATACAGAAACGGAGCTGGATGGAGTAAAATACAGTATCGTGGATTCGAAGGGTGAGATTGTGCAGGAAGCAGTCAGTATACATGGCAACAATGTGCTGATCCGGGGGCTGAAAGTCGGAGAAACTTATCAGATCAGGGAGACAAAGGCAAGAGAAGGATATAACTGGCAGATTCTGGAAAAAGAAGGTTATAAGTCCCCGCATGTAAAAGAAGGATACGAACAGGGAAATCGTTTCTTTGAGGGAATCGCAAGTAAGGTATTTCGGTGTCAGGAAAATCAGGCAGAGATTCGGCTGGAAGACAAAGAATGTGTACAGGTTGTCAGCCTGTTTAACCGTTCCATTTCCGGAAAACTGGAGATCCGAAAAGAAGGAGAAGTGCCGGAAGCGGAGATTAAAGATCAGAAACTGCAGAAGATAGTCTATGAGACAAAAGGGTTAAAAGGGGCAGAATATGACCTTGTGGCAGCAGAAACGATTCCGCATCCGGACGGTTACAGCAAAGACCTTTATCTGATGGGAACGACCATTGCCCATGTGATAACCGATGAACAGGGAAAAGCGGTTCTTTCGGATCTGCCGCTTGGAAGGTATGAGATCAGAGAGACAAAAGCTCCGTCCGGCTACACGCGAAAGCAGAAAGATGCAAAACGAAACACAGAACTGTTGTGGAAAGACAGTGCAGATCTGGAAATTACCGCAACAGAAACCTTTTTCAACGAAAGACAGAAGATTGATATCGGGCAGGAACCGGATGGCCCGGAGGTGTCTCCGACGGTACCGGAAGAGCCGGGAACGATCATCGGAGAAGAGTGGAAAGGAAGGACCGGTGTCTTTAAGAAATGTGTGGACGGAGAGAAAGAAAACAGGCCGGAAGGAGCAGAATTCACACTTTATGCGAAAAAAGATATTACGGACGCAAACGGAAGTGTTGTGCTGCCGGCAGGAACGGAGATAGAGCGTGCCATTTCAGATCAGAGCGGAAGAGCCGTTTTTCAAACAGATCTGCCGCCTGGCACCTATGCAGTAAAAGAAACAAAAGCACCGGATGGATATTATCGATCTGATACGGAGCGGATTTTTGATTTTGAACCGTATAAAGACCAGGATCACATTTTTATCATCCGTATGAAGAGCGAGATCGAAAATGCGGCAGTAAAAGTAAGACTGTTTCTGAGAGATGATCTCACGAAAAAAGAGTTGGCAGGTGCGAAACTTCAGATCCTCGATGAAGATGGAAAAATTCTGCATGCAGTCAGCACAGAAAATACGGAAGGAAAGGGCTGTCTGATCCTGGGGCTGAATCCGGAAAAAACGTACCGCATCGTGGAAGTTCTTCCGAGAAAAGGCTATAAAAAAGAAATCCTGATCCCGGATTCCATGAAAGACATTCTGAAACAGGAGCAGAAACAGGAGGTTACTTTTTCTGTTTCACAGCAGTACACAGAGGAAACGATGGAGCAGATGCCGGAAGAAGTAGTTTTCAATCTGGAAAATGCTTTCATGACCGGAAAGGTGAAAATTTCAAAGACAGGAGAGATCTTAAACGAAGCATCCAGAAAGCTTGGAATTGTACAGGGATTATGGAACCAGATAAAAACCTGGTTTGGTTATCAAACAGGAAGCGTAAAAGGTGTAAGCTTTACAGTAAAAGCGAAGGAAGATCTGTATCACCCGGATGGCGTGACCGGTCTGATCTGCAAAGCGGGAGAGGTTGTTCCGTATCTGGTACGAAGTCAGAAGACTGCGAAAGCAGAAGGAGATACTGATCAGGATGGAAGCCTGGTGTTTGAACAGATGTATCTTGGAACATACGAGCTGGAAGAGATAAATATCCCGGAAGGATATCAGAAGAAAAAAGATAAGGTTTCGTTTGTGCTGGCAGAAACCTCAGATGGAAGTGAAGCAGATGTCACAGAAGCAGAGGTCCCGGTATACAACGAACGCCAGAAAGTGGAGATCCGGGTGACAAAATGCGATAAAGAAAATCCACAGAAAATGCTGGAAGGTGCAGTTTTCGGACTGTATGCGGCAGAGGATATCAAAACAGCAAAAGGAGAAGTTCTTCTGGAAAAAGGAACTTTACTGGAAACACAGAAAAGTGATAAAGAAGGAAACCTGTTGTTTGTCAGCGACCTGCCACTTGGAAAGTATGAAGTCCGTGAGATTGCGGCACCGGATGGCTATATCCGGACAGCACAGACAGAAGAGATTGATGCATCCTGGAAAGAAGACGGGATGGCAGTACAGAAATTCCAGGTTATCTTTGAAAATCAGATCACAAAAGTGTTTGTGAAGAAGACGGCATCCGATACAAAAGAACTGTTAGAAGGAGCAAAACTGGCCATTTATCAGGAAAATACCTGTATCGAAAGCTGGATCACAGAGAAAGAAGAGCATTGCGTGGAAGGGCTGGAAGTCGGAAAAACCTATACCTTGCGGGAACTTTCACCGGCACCTGGCTATGCAACAGCAGCAGAACAGGTATTTCAGATGGAAGATCATAAAGAGGAAGATGGCACTTATCAGGGACAGAAACTGGAAATGCAGGACCCGCCGACGGAAGTTCATATCACTGTCTTTGAAAAAGACGGAGATAAAAAAGTTCCGCTTGGAAATGTAAAAGCTCACCTGGAGACACCGCAGGGCGAGACGCTCCTGAAAGAAAACAGTCCGATGGAACGGGACGGCATCTGGGAGTCCGGAACAGAACAGGCAGAAATCTTTAAAAAAGTGGCGATCGGGCACTATAAGATCGTAGTGGATGAAATTCCGAAAGGTTATGTACATCCGGATGTGACAGACATTGAGGTGAAAGATACAGCGGAAGTACAGAAATTTGAAGTTCTGGTGGAACCAATCTGTATCCGGATTACCGGCTATGCATTGTCTTCAGCAGCAGAAAAGAAGCAGACAAGAACGATCCGGTCTGGGATTTATGTACATATCAGAGATCTGTTTGAGGAGCGGTCACTGGAACTTCCGGAAGCCTATACACGTGTTCCGTCTGGCAGTTATCAGGTGAAAACAGACCGTGTACCGGATGGCTATGTACTTCCGGCACAGACGAAGATCACGGTAAGAGAAGATACGTCAGAAATACAGGATTTTGAGGTAGAGATCCGTCCGACAGTGATTAAAATCGAAGCCGTTGACAAAAAGACGCAGACACCACTGGAAGGGGTAAAGATCAGTGTGGTTAATGAAAAAGGAAAGAAAATCTGGAAACATGTGACACTTACTGCTTTGAAAGAAAAAGTAATCCCATCCTGGTATACCATTCAGGTCGAGAAAGTGCCAAAAGGTTATCAGAAACCGAAAAATCAAAAGATTAAAGTCAAAGCAGTTGCAAATGTCCAGAAATACAAGGTGGAACTGACGAAAGAAGCACAGGTGCAGACAGAAAAACGTGTGGATACCGAGAACTTTGATAAAATAACCGGAAACGACCATTCAGGATTTTCATCAGATAATACACCGGATAATGAAAACGCTGTGACAGCAGCCAAAACAGGTGATGCATCCTGGATGGAAATGTGGATCTTCGCAGGTCTGATGGCAGCATCGAGCATGATATTATGGTTTTTCAGAAAGAAAAGACATATCAGATAAAAATAAGTAAATATCAGTAAAGAAGCCCGGAATCGACTGCCGGATTTCAGATAAGTATGACTTGAAATAAGGCTACCGCAATCCCACTGGCTTTAGACGGTGGGCTAAGGTAGCCAAAAATCAGAAATTATAGTATACTCATGGCATGGGAACCTGGAAATCTAAAAACAGACACAAATACTTATTACAATATCACATTATTTTTGTCTGCAAATATAGGAAGAAATTACTGGTTTCGAGGCAGATATCAGATGATATAAAACAGTTTTCGTATGAGATATGTCAGAGACACAGTGTGATAATAAGATATATGGAAACAGATAAAGACCACATTCACTATATGATAGAGACAGAACCAACAATGTCTATCAGTAAGATTGTAAACCTGATGAAGAGCTATACAACATACCATATATGGAAAAGATATCCCCAATATTTACGAAAACAATTCTGGAAAGAACATACCTTTTGGACAGATGGATATTTTGCCTGTAGTGTAGGAAATGTATCGGAAGAAATGCGGAAGAGATATATAGAAAATCAAGGTTGAGAAAGAAGGTGACAGTGGATGTTAAAGGCATATAAATATAGAATATATCCAAATAATGAGCAGAAAATACAGATTGCAAAAACATTTGGCTGTTGCCGTTTTGTATATAATCAGACACTGGCATACCGGAAAGAAGTATATGAGAAAGAGAAAAAATCAGTTAGTAAAACCGACTGTAACAATTATTGCAACAGACAATTAAAGAAAGAGTATGAATGGCTGAAAGAAGTGGATAAATTTGCCCTGACAAATGCGGTTTACAACATGGATGCTGCATACCAGAAGTTTTTCAAGGAACACGCAGGTTATCCGAAGTTTAAGAGTAAACACGATAACCATAAGTCATATACAACAAATTTTACGAATGGCAATATAACAGTAGATTTCGGGTGCAATAGAGTAAAACTGCCTAAATTAAAAGGAGTAAAAGCAAAACTGCATAGAAATTTTATCGGACAGATAAAATCGGCAACGATATCACAAGTTCCGAG
>PVML01017252.1_pt1 | contig 120763 bp, 117 predicted proteins | sample 1853371 | NCBI WGS metagenome assembly PVML01 (sample SAMN08533508, study PRJNA380276) | Human gut metagenome, whole genome shotgun sequencing project. | isolation source: participant 1, chromium library | host: Homo sapiens | collected 2017 | reverse complement strand
ACAACGTATCATGAAAGATATAGATCATAAGCTAAGTCGTGAAATTGTAAATACAACAAAAGCACATGATATCTCAGTAATCAAATTAGAGCGACTACAAAACATCCGCTCAACGACAAGAACAAGTCGAAAAAACAATCATAGCCTGCATACATGGTCGTTCTATAGACTAGCTACATTTATAGAATACAAAGCAAAACTGGCAGGCATAGAAGTTGAGTATGTAGATCCAGCATATACAAGTCAGATCTGTCCGATATGTGGAAGTATCCAACATGCAAATGATAGAAATTATGCGTGCAGATGTGGGTATCATACACATAGGGATCTGCTAGGTGCAATAAATATAAGCCACTCAACTGAGTATATTGGTAATAGATATACTGCCTAGAGAACTATAGGTTCTGCTCTAGGAAGGGTAATGGCATACCCCTATCTTGCACTGCGACCTATCAGAAATGAACTGGTCAGCCAACAATGTTGGCAGGTAGCAAGAATCCCCTGTCTTTAGACATGGGGAGTGTCAAACCAAAACACTATCAAAAATAACTTTTTAATCATCGTCAAAATAATTTAAAAGACATTTAGGAGAAAAGATTATGTATTATAAAACAACATATAAATCACCCTTAGGAATTTTATATTTAGTAAGTGATGAAGAAAATTTAATAGGATTGTGGCTTGAAGGACAAAAATATTTTCAAGCAACATTAAAAGAAGAGCCCATCATTAACGATCAAATAAAAATACTCCAAGAAACCAAAAGTTGGTTAGAGCGTTATTTTAAAGGAGAAAAACCAGATATTAAAGAGCTTTCTTTAAAACCACAAGGAAGTCTTTTTAGACAAGAAGTGTGGAAACTTCTTTGTGAAATACCTTATGGTGAAGTCACAACTTATGGAAAGATTGCTAAAGTTGTAGCTCAAAAACTTCATAAAGAAAAAATGTCAGGACAAGCCGTAGGGAATGCGGTAGGTCATAATCCTATTTCAATTATCATTCCGTGTCATCGTGTCGTTGGTACAAGTGGCAGTTTAACGGGATATGCAGGTGGTATTGATAAAAAAATTGCTTTATTAAAACATGAAGGTGTGGATATGACACGTTATTTTAAACCTAAAGCCAGATAATTCTGGTTTTTCTTTTATTTTACTTTTATTATAGTATAATAAAAGTAAGGGTGAGAATAATGAATGCATTAAAAGAAACAAAGAAAAAACATTTATTAGCTATTTTAAAATATCTCTATCTTCATAATAGTTCAACAATGAATGAATTAGTAGAAAATCTCCAATTATCTCAACCAAGTATTCGTAATATGGTAAGAATTCTTCAAGAAAAACAATTGATTCAAGAAGTAGGAAATGACTTATCAAGTGGTGGAAGATGTCCAACACGTTTTGCCTTAAATGAAAAGAATTATTTAATTCTATGTCTTTATATTCAAGTGGATAAAATCATTTATCAAGTAAGAAGTTTTAGTGAAATAAAAAAAGAAGATATATTATTTTATCAAGGGGAAGAAGAATTAAAAAAAATAATAAGACAATTAGTAGATAAAAATGAAGTTCATTGTTGTCAAATAGCGGTTGAAGGAATTGTCTATGAAGATGAATACGTTACTGATCATCAAAATATTCTAAAAAAACATCATTGGGTGAAAGATATCAAAAAAGAAATAGATCTGCCAATTCAACTCCAAAATGATGTCAAGATGATTCATCAAGGATGTTATTTTACGTATCAACAAGATGCTACTTACTATCTATATATAAATGATGTGGGAATAGGAAGCTCTTATTTTTATAAAGATGAACCGCTATATGGAAATACTGGAATCATGGGTGAAATAGGCTTGATATCTTTTAAAGGAAAAACGATTAATCAACGCATTCGTGAATGTCAAAGTCAAGATGAATTTAATGAACTTCTGGGGTTATTGGTAAGTATGATTTTTACAATGCTTGATCCAACGCGTTTAGAACTGTCATTAGATTTAAAATGGAATTATGAAGAAAAGATTATTAAAAATATATTAAATAAAATAGATAAAAATTGTTTTAAAAATCTTTATTTTCATAAAGATATTTCTTCAATGTTATTTGAGGGATTGACTTATCGAGGTATTGTTTATTTATTGAAAGAAAGGATTGAAAGAGATGGAAAAATATAAAGCGATTATTTATGATATTGATGGTACACTTTTAGATACTTTAAAAATGAATATGTACCCCCTTATGAAAATTATTAAAGAAGAAACAGGAGAAGATTGGACTTTTGAACAGGTTTTAAAATTTGCAGCCTATCCAGGCATGAAGGTCATGGAAGAATTAGGCGTTAAAGATCAAGAAAAAATCTATGCTAGATGGGTGCAATATGTAAATGACTATGAAGATGGTGCTACTTTATTTGAAGGATTTGAAGAAGTTTTAGAAACATTTAAAAACAAAAAAATCAAACAAGCAATTGTCTCTTCTAAACTTAGAGAACAATATGAAATTGATATTGTTTCTAAAGGAATTGATCAATACATGGAAGCTGTTATTTTACAAGATGATACTACTTTTCATAAACCTCATCCGGAACCACTATTAAAATGTATTGAAAAATTAAATTTAAAACCTGAAGAAGTTATTTATATTGGAGATGCACAATCGGATTATGAAGCATCTAAAAACGCACACATTGATTTTGGTCTTGCAAAATGGGGTAGTGTTGCTACGCAAGAAATACCAGCCACTTTGGTTTTCAAACAACCAAAGGACTTATTGCGATTATTAAAAAAATAATTTTTCTTTTAGAATTATTTGGTTTTTCTTTATAAATAGTTCACGGCTTGTTCATATAACTTTTTTATGCTTTTTTTAACAAAAGGAGGCATCTATGAAGTTACGTTACATCTACCAAAGTGTTTTATTTATTATTGGACTATTCTTTATTTTATTAGGATTCGTTGGTTTATTGCTTCCAATTGCTCCTCAAGTTCCATTCTTTATTATTGGAGCAATTTGTTTAATGAAATCATCAAATCGTATTAGAGATTGTGTAAAACAACATGCCCTTTATAAAAAGCATCGTCAAAAATTTATAGAAAAATCGAAATTATTAAAGCGAATACTTGGTTAGTACTCGCTTTTTAGTATTTCTATAAAATTTTTTTGTAATAAAGAAGTGGGTTTCTTTTTTTTAATAAGATGCCAATGATATAAAGGTATGTTTTCTTTAACCATTATTTTTACATTTTCTGGTAAATCAAAAATAGCGACAATTTGTTTGTTATCAATAAAATCAGGTATTTCTTGATTTTGCATGGCTTGTCTAGCGACTATTATTTTTTCATCTTTAAGATCTTTTTCTGCAATGATTTTTTTAGAAGCGAAGGGATGCTCTTTAAAAGTAAGAATATCTAAAGAATTTGTACTCTTTAAAGGAATTCCTTCATAAAGATTTCTATCGTAATCATGAATAAAAAGATCAAAATCAAGAAGATTGCTTTCTAATTGTTTTAATAATGTTTCTTTATCACCACTTAATAAATGAAATTGTACATGAGGATAATGCTCTTGAAAGAGTTTCATCATTTTCACAATTTCACTTAAATTATCTGTTTGCCCTGTTCCAATATAGAGAGGTCCTGTTAAAGGATTGCTTTTCATTTTTCTATTATTAAAGGATATGGATTTAATGAAACAGAAAGGGAGGTCAAAGAAATGTGTGATTATGCAAACTATCTTGAAAGAAAAGCAAGAAATGAAGGAATTAGTCAAGGAATCAACCAAGGCAAAAAAATAGAACGTAAAGAAAAGAATATAGAGTATGTAAGAAAACTAATGGAAAGATTACAAATGTCATTTAAAGAAGCGGTTAGTTTATTAGAAATACCAGAAAAAGAAATTAAAGAAATAGAAAAATACTTTCAATCATAAATAATGAACTTAAAGGTAAAAAAGATATTTTTAATTAGAGTAAAAGAGGCTTTTGTAGCCTCTTTTTAAGCAAGTGTTTTTTTCACAAAATGCTTGAAATAAACACCATTAAGAATTGTTGTCATTAAATCTGAAATTGGCTCTGCTAAAACAACAGCATAAACTCCATAACTTGGTAAAATAAATGGTAACAGATAAATCAAAGGTATTAATAAAATGATTTTTCTAAAGAATGCAAAGAAAAATGCATTTTTTCCACAACCTAATGCATTATAGGTTTGTTGGAAAGTAGAGAAAGCACCCATAATAATAAAGCCAAAGATATAGATTCTTAATAATTGATAAGAAAGTTGAATTAACTGAGTATTATTAGCAAATAAGGAAACAAATACTTGAGGGAAGGCTTCCATTAGTAAAACACCAATAATTGAATAGGTTAAAGCTACTTTGATCGTAATTTTAATAGTCTCTTTTACACGATTATATTTTTTTGCGCCAAAATTGTAACTAATAATAGGTTGTGCTCCTTGGGCAATTCCTTCCATAGGAAGAGATAGGATTTGTGACATTGAAAGAAGTATTGTCATAGCACTTACCGATAAATCTCCACCATAAAGAAGAAGCTGTCTATTAAAGGCGACTTGTAAAATTCCTTCTGTTGATGACATAAAGAAAGGAGTAAAACCTAAACCTAATATCTTTTTCATAATATTTTTATCAAATAAAAGATATTCTTTTCTTATTTTTATAATTGTCTTTTTACCAAATAAAAAAGATAACACCCAAATACATGAGACGAATTGCGAAATAATGGTTGCAAGGGCAGCGCCAGCAACATTCATATGTAAAACATAGATAAAGATAGGATCTAAAATAATATTTAAAATACCACCAATAAGTAAAGTCATCATGCCAAACTTCGCATAACCTTGAGTGTTGATAAAATAATTAAGACCGACTGTTAATTGGATAAACACAGTTCCAACTGCGTAAATTCTTAAATAAGATAAAGCATAAGGAAGTGTTTTTTGACTTGCTCCAAAAAGAATAAGAATTTTATCACCCCAAACCAAAAGACAAAACATAATTATAAGAGAGGTCAAAATTAAACTACTAAACGCATTTCCTAAAATTCTTTCAGCTTCTTTGGGGTTCTTTTCTCCTAATTTAATAGAGGCAAGTGGAGCACCACCTCGACCAAAAAGATTACTAAAAGCAGTAATGATTGTAATAATTGATGTACATAAACCAATTCCTGCAATGGATAAACCACCATCGGGAAGTCTACCAATATAAATACGATCAACCATATTATAAATAAGTGTTGCAAGCTGTGCCAAAATGGATGGTAAAGCGAGCGAGAATAAAAGTGATGACACTTTTTCGTTTTCTAATCGATGATTCATAAATACCTCCAAACAGTCTTAATTATAAATGTTTAATTATAAAGGTCAATATGATAAAATTATGGAAAGAAAGAAGGGAAAAGTATGGCATTATTTGATGACTTAACAAAAAAAGCGGTAAAGTTTACGGAAAAAACAATTGAAAAATCTTCTGAACTTGCAGATACTGCAAAAACGAAAGTAAGTATTAAAAGTGCAGAAGCTGATTTGGATGATCAATTCATTGAATTAGGGAAGTTGTATTATGAAGTTTTAAACAAGGACAATGTCTTTGATGAAAAAGCTGCTCCAGTTGTTCAAAAGATTGATGAAATCAATCAACGTATTGAAAGTTTGAAATTAAGCCTTGAAAAAGAATAACGCAATTACTGTTCATATTTACTATACTGTGCGAAAGCTTTTGTCAAAGAGATGTTAACAAGTGGTCCTGTTGATGAAATTAGAAAAGAAAAAGGAAATAGACGTTATGAATATTTCTTTTCAGTAGAAGATGAAGAAACGGTTTTATTAGTGGATAGTTGGGATAATCAAGCAGCAATTGATTTACATCATGCTTCTAGTATCATGGATCAAATAACGGAACTAAGAATCAAATATCATCTACATATGAAAGTTGAACGTTATTTTTTAGATGAAACAGGAATACCAAAAGAAGATCAAAAGTTTATTCAAAAATAAGGGCCTATTGAGGAAATAGGTCCTTCAGACTATTAACATTTTATTTGTTAACAGTTTGAAAGAAGGCCACTAAAAAGGTCTTCTTTTGCTGTAAAAACACAGTATATTAGACAAAGAAGAGAGAAAAGGTAAAAAAAGATCAATGAAAAAAACGTTGATATAAAGTCAGAAAAAGAGGGAAATAGAGAAAAAAACAAAAAAAGACAGAAAAAAAGCTTTACAAAAGGGAGAGGGGATGGTAATATAAATGGGCACTCGACGAGAGAGTCAAGTGAGAGGACATTGAAAACTGAACAGGAAAGAATAAAACACAACGTCAATTAAGTTTAAGAAATAAAAAAGAGCTAAACAGACCAAAGTTGTCTGAAGAGATAGAAGGACAATGGAGAGTTTGATCCTGGCTCAGGATGAACGCTGGCGGCGTGCCTAATACATGCAAGTCGAACGCTTCACTTCGGTGAAGAGTGGCGAACGGGTGAGTAATACATAAGTAACCTGGCATCTACAGGGGGATAACTGATGGAAACGTCAGCTAAGACCGCATAGGTGTAGAGATCGCATGAACTCTATATGAAAAGTGCTACGGGACTGGTAGATGATGGACTTATGGCGCATTAGCTGGTTGGTAGGGTAACGGCCTACCAAGGCGACGATGCGTAGCCGACCTGAGAGGGTGACCGGCCACACTGGGACTGAGACACGGCCCAGACTCCTACGGGAGGCAGCAGTAGGGAATTTTCGGCAATGGGGGAAACCCTGACCGAGCAACGCCGCGTGAAGGAAGAAGTAATTCGTTATGTAAACTTCTGTCATAGAGGAAGAACGGTGGATATAGGGAATGATATCCAAGTGACGGTACTCTATAAGAAAGCCACGGCTAACTACGTGCCAGCAGCCGCGGTAATACGTAGGTGGCGAGCGTTATCCGGAATTATTGGGCGTAAAGAGGGAGCAGGCGGCACTAAGGGTCTGTGGTGAAAGATCGAAGCTTAACTTCGGTAAGCCATGGAAACCGTAGAGCTAGAGTGTGTGAGAGGATCGTGGAATTCCATGTGTAGCGGTGAAATGCGTAGATATATGGAGGAACACCAGTGGCGAAGGCGACGATCTGGCGCATAACTGACGCTCAGTCCCGAAAGCGTGGGGAGCAAATAGGATTAGATACCCTAGTAGTCCACGCCGTAAACGATGAGTACTAAGTGTTGGGAGTCAAATCTCAGTGCTGCAGTTAACGCAATAAGTACTCCGCCTGAGTAGTACGTTCGCAAGAATGAAACTCAAAGGAATTGACGGGGGCCCGCACAAGCGGTGGAGCATGTGGTTTAATTCGAAGCAACGCGAAGAACCTTACCAGGTCTTGACATCGATCTAAAGGCTCCAGAGATGGAGAGATAGCTATAGAGAAGACAGGTGGTGCATGGTTGTCGTCAGCTCGTGTCGTGAGATGTTGGGTTAAGTCCCGCAACGAGCGCAACCCCTGTTGCCAGTTGCCAGCATTAAGTTGGGGACTCTGGCGAGACTGCCGGTGACAAGCCGGAGGAAGGCGGGGATGACGTCAAATCATCATGCCCCTTATGACCTGGGCTACACACGTGCTACAATGGACAGAGCAGAGGGAAGCGAAGCCGCGAGGTGGAGCGAAACCCATAAAACTGTTCTCAGTTCGGACTGCAGTCTGCAACTCGACTGCACGAAGATGGAATCGCTAGTAATCGCGAATCAGCATGTCGCGGTGAATACGTTCTCGGGCCTTGTACACACCGCCCGTCACACCATGAGAGTCGGTAACACCCGAAGCCGGTGGCCTAACCGCAAGGAAGGAGCTGTCTAAGGTGGGACTGATGATTGGGGTGAAGTCGTAACAAGGTATCCCTACGGGAACGTGGGGATGGATCACCTCCTTTCTAGGGAGAGAAAGTTGTGCTTTCTTGTTTGGTTTTGAATGTCCATGACATTCAAGAGGACATTGAAAACTGGATAGTAGTAAAAAAAATTGCGAAAACGATAAAGAAGAGATTAGACATTAAAGAAAAAATAAGGTCTAGTACGAAAAGTCGAAAGTAACTAAGATTTTACAGCAAGTGTAAACGAAAAAAAGTTCAAGCAAGCAAACCTAGAAGGTAAAGCAAGAAAGGGCGTATGGGGAATGCCTAGGCACACTCCGGCGAAGAAGGACGCAGCAAACAGCGAAATGCGACGGTGAGCGGTAAGCACGTGAAGAGCCGTCGATATCCGAATGGGGGAACCCACACGGAGTCATATCCGTGTATCACATGTCGAATACATAGACATGATGAGGCGAGACGCAGGGAACTGAAACATCTAAGTACCTGCAGGAAGAGAAAATAAGAATGATTTTCTGAGTAGCGGCGAGCGAAAGGGAAAGAGCCCAAACCGATTTTAGGATCGGGGTAGTAGGATCATCGAGGAATCTGACAGAGGATCATAGAGGAATCACATGGGAAGGTGAGCGAGAGAGGGTGAGAGCCCCGTACTCGAAATGAGAGACTGGAGAGAGATGACACCTGAGTAGGGCGGGACACGAGAAATCCTGTCTGAATCAGCCGGGACCATCCGGCAAGGCTAAATACGAGAGAGTGACCGATAGTGAACCAGTACCGTGAGGGAAAGGTGAAAAGAACCCCGGGAGGGGAGTGAAAGAGAACCTGAAACCATATGCCTACAAGAAGTCAGAGCCCGTTAAAGGGTGATGGCGTGCCTTTTGTAGAATGAACCGGCGAGTTACTGTATGGAGCGAGGTTAAGCAGGATATGCGGAGCCGAAGCGAAAGCGAGTCTTAAGAGGGCGCGAGTTGCATGCAGTAGACCCGAAACCGGGTGATCTAGCCATGACCAGGTTGAAGTTGGGGTAAAACCCGATGGAGGACCGAACCGACCCCCGTTGAAACGTTGGCGGATGAGTTGTGGCTAGGGGTGAAATTCCAATCGAACCCGGAGATAGCTGGTTCTCCCCGAAATAGCTTTAGGGCTAGCGTCGAGAGAAGAGTTGCGTGAAGGTAGAGCACTGAATATGTGATGGCCCCATCTCGGGGTACTGAGCATAATCAAACTGCGAATGTCACGCCAACATGCTCGGCAGTCAGACAGCGGGTGATAAGGTCCGTTGTCAAGAGGGAAACAGCCCAGACCATCAGCTAAGGTCCCAAAATGTATGCTAAGTGGAAAAGGATGTGGAGATGTACAGACAACTAGGAGGTTGGCTCAGAAGCAGCCATCCTTTAAAGAGTGCGTAACAGCTCACTAGTCGAATGACTCTGCGCCGATAATTTACCGGGGCTAAGCATACTACCGAAGCTATGGATCCCAAGGGATGGTAGGGGAGCGTTCCATGAACGGAGAAGTACGACCGAAAGGACGTGTGGAGATCATGGAAGAGAGAATGCCGGTGTGAGTAGCGGAACGTGGGTGAGAATCCCACGCACCGAAAACCCAAGGTTTCCAGAGGAAGGTTCGTCCGCTCTGGGTAAGTCGGGACCTAAGGCGAGGCCGAAAGGCGTAGTCGATGGACAACAGGTAGAGATTCCTGTACCCGTATATATGTGAAGGAATGACGGAGAGAGGAAGCTGCAGCCAGCGGCTGGAAGAGCTGGTGCAAGCGAGATATCGGGATGGCAGGCAAATCCACCATCCGAAACGAGAAGGCGTGAAGCGTACGGAAAGCTACGGCGAGTACGGAAGGCAGTGGAGGAACTTCCAAGAAAAGTTTCTAACGTTAAGTATATATGGCCCGTACCGAAAATGGACACACATGGGTGAGGAGAGAATCCTAAGGTGAGCGAGAGAACTATAGCTAAGGAACTCTGCAAAATGACTCCGTAACTTAGGGAGAAGGAGTGCTCATAGAGATATGAGCCGCAGTGAAACGGCCCAAGCGACTGTTTACCAAAAACACAGCTCTCTGCTAAGCCGCAAGGCGAAGTATAGGGGGTGACGCCTGCCCGGTGCTGGAAGGTTAAGGGGAGGGGTTAACGCAAGTGAAGCCCTGAACTGAAGCCCCAGTAAACGGCGGCCGTAACTATAACGGTCCTAAGGTAGCGAAATTCCTTGTCAGGTAAGTTCTGACCCGCACGAAAGGCGTAACGATTTGGGCGCTGTCTCAGCTGTAGACTCGGTGAAGTCTTAGTACCTGTGAAGATGCAGGTTACCCGCGACTAGACGGAAAGACCCCATGGAGCTTCACTGCAGGTTGATATTGGGATTTGATGCAGCATGTACAGGATAGGTAGGAGGCAAAGAGATGGATACGCCAGTATTCAAGGAGCCGCTGTTGGGATACTACCCCTGTTGTATTGGATTTCTAACCGGACGACGTAGAGCCGTTGACGGGACAGTGTCAGTCGGGCAGTTTGACTGGGGCGGTCGCCTCCCAAAGAGTAACGGAGGCGCCCAAAGATACCCTCAGCTTGGATGGAAACCAAGCGCAGAGTGCAAAGGCAAAAGGGTGTTTGACTGCGAGACCTACAAGTCGAGCAGGGACGAAAGTCGGGCTTAGTGATCCGGCGGTGCTGAATGGAAAGGCCGTCGCTCAACGGATAAAAGCTACCCTGGGGATAACAGGCTGATCTCCCCCAAGAGTTCACATCGACGGGGAGGTTTGGCACCTCGATGTCGGCTCATCGCATCCTGGAGCTGAAGTCGGTTCCAAGGGTTGGGCTGTTCGCCCATTAAAGCGGTACGCGAGCTGGGTTCAGAACGTCGTGAGACAGTTCGGTCCCTATCTGTCGTGGGCGCAGGAAATTTGAGAAGAGCTGTCCTCAGTACGAGAGGACCGGGATGGACGCATCAATGGTGGACCAGTTGTCACGCCAGTGGCATAGCTGGGTAGCTAAATGCGGAAGGGATAAACGCTGAAGGCATCTAAGTGTGAAACCCACTTCAAGATGAGATTTCCCATTGCGCAAGCAAGTAAGACCCCTTAAAGACGATAAGGTAGATAGGTCAGGAGTGTAAGCATGGTGACATGTTAAGCGGACTGATACTAATAGGTCGAGGGCTTGACCGAAAAGGCAAGCGAGCTTGAAAGAAGAAAAACTACTGTCTGGTTTTGAGTGTCCTGAAGACACTTGACAAGAAGAATCTGGTAATGATAGCATGATGGACACACCTGTACCCATTCCGAACACAGAAGTTAAGCATCATCGCGGCGAAGATAGTACATTGTGCGAAAATAGCTCGTTGCCAGTTCCTTCTTTTTTTTTATGTTTTAAGAATTTTCCCTTAAGTGGTTTTTTATTTTCATATAATGAAAGCTTTTACATATTTAAAATAATTAGTATAAACTATCCCTTGAGGTGAATATAATGGAATTAAGTATTTTGTTAATTCAACAAATATGTCAATTATTTATTATGATCTTTTTTGGCTTTTTGCTTGTAAGAGGTCGAGTTTTAACAGCGGAAAATAGTAAAGTATTATCTATTTTACTTTTATATGTTGCATGTCCTTGTGCCATTATCAATTCTTTTATGATTGATTTTACATCAGATAAGTTGATTGGTTTAGGAATATCTTTTTTAGGGGCTATTTTAGTACATATCATTTTTATTCCACTTGCTAATTTATTAGGAAAAATTTTTGGTTTTACACCTATTGAAAAAGCAACACTTATTTATTCAAATTCTGGTAATTTAATTATTCCTTTAGTAGGAGCCATCTTAGGGAATGAATGGGTCATTTATTCAAGCGGTTATATGGTTATACAAACTATTTTATTATGGACACATGCTAAAAGTCTTGTTTGTAATGAACCATCATTTGATATAAAAAAGATTCTATTAAATATTAATATTATTGCTATCATTATTGGAATTTGTCTTTTTATGTTTCAATTACAATTACCATCTTTACTTGTTGATACTTTTTCTAAAGTAGGAAGTATGATGGGACCATTAGCGATGATTGTTATTGGAATGCTTATTGGAGAAATGGATTTAAGGAGTATTTTTGTAGAAAAGAGAACATATTTAATTTCTTTATTTAGATTAGTTGTCTTTCCATTAATTATGATTCTTATTTTTAAATTTACAGGTATGTCTCGTTTAACAGTTGATGCTGACAAAATTTTGTTGATTACAATTTTAGCTGCATCTGCACCACCGGCTGCAACGATTACACAATTTGCACAGCTTTATAATAAACATCCAGGATATGCAAGTATTATGAATGTGATGGGAGTTATATTTAGTATTATTACAATGCCACTCATGATTATGATTTACCAATTATTATAAAAAGGTAGAAATACCTTTTTTATTTATATATCAATAAAAGGAGTTCAAATGAAAAAAATATTATGTGTTTTGTTATTATTTGTAATAGGTTGTACACCTAAAACAACAATGATTGAAATTCAAAAACATGTCTATGTAGAAAAAGAATTTAAAGACAGTTGGTTAGAAATGAATGAATTTGGAGATAGCTATATTAAGGAAGAACTACAAGGAGGATATGGTTATTCATATGATGATCAATATTTAGAAATCTTTTTTAATTCAGGTGGTAAAATTGAGCTTTATAATTATAGTATAAAAAAAGATAATTTGATCATTTCAGGCGAAATGATTCCTCCTGCAACTATTCGTTTAGTTCATCCACATCTTGAGAATGTCACAAGTGAAGGGGTAATTATTCATGAATTAGGACATTATTTTGATGAAAAGTATCATTTTAGTTCTTCTAAACAATTTATAAAAATTTATAAAGAAAATAAAACATTATTCAAACAAAAGACAAAAAAAGAATATTTTGCAGAATGTTTTAAAGAATATGTTGGAAATCATCAAGAAAAGGTAAAACCTTTTCAATCTTATATGGAAACAATTACTAAAAAAATACGACAAAATAATAAATGACTCATGCAAAAAGCGTGACTTATGGGTAAAAAAACGATATAATGTGTCTAAAAAAGAAACTAATAAATAGGTTTTGATTAATGATATAAATGCTTTTTAAAATATGATAATATGTTATGGTGAGGTGAAAATGATGGATGATTTTATTAGACCGCCAAAAAAAGAAGTAAAACAAGAAACAAAACAAAGACCAATCAAAGAAGTTTTAATTGTTATTTTGATTATTGTTTGTCTTGCAATTGGGTATTTTGCAGGCTATGTTTCAAAAAAGAATGTTATTGTTAAAAGTACAAATGATAGCAGTATTATTAATGAAGTTTATGATACTTTAGATAAGTATTGGGTAAATACGAATGATCAGGATGTAAATTTAAATACCTCTGCTATTGAAGGAATGGTTGCAGGATTAAATGATCCTCATTCAAGTTATCTAACAAGCAAAGAAGCTGTTGAATTTAATCAAACAGTTGCTGGAAATTATCAAGGCATTGGTGTAGGTTTTTCTATGGTAGAACAAGGGGCCATGATTACTAAAGTATATAGTGATTCACCAGCAAGTAAAGCAGGCTTAAAAGTTGGCGATATTATCACGAAAGCGGATGGAAATGAATTAGCACAAGCAAGTACTGATCAAGTAAGAGACTATGTGCGAGGTGAAGATGGAACAGAAGTTACATTAACGATTTTAAGTAATCAAAAAACAAGTGATGTGACAGTTACAAGAGGCGCATTAGATACTTCTGCTTTTTATGAAATAAGAAAACAAGGAAATGTATCTTTTGGATATATTGAATTATCAACTTTTGGAACAGATACCGCTAAGCAAGTAGAAATAGCCTTAGAAATGTTTAAAAAGAAAAATATTCAAACATTAGTTATTGATTTAAGAGATAATGGTGGAGGTTATTTAACAGCTGCTACAGATATTTTAGATTTATTCTTTACTTCAGATGAAGTAATTTATCAAATGAAAGAAAAAAATAGTGCAGCAAAAAAATACTATGCAGAATCAGATAAAAAATATGAATTTGAAAATGGTTATATTCTTGTAAATGAAAATACAGCAAGTGCTTCTGAATTAACAGCAGGAGCTTTACAAAGTGAAAAAGGATATCAACTTATTGGTAAACCAACTTATGGAAAAGGAAGTGCACAAACTCAAAAAACGCTTTCTGATGGATCAGTTTTAAAGTATACGTATGCTAAATGGATGATTCCTAATGGAACATGTATTAATGGAAAGGGTCTAACACCTGATGAAGAAGTTGATAATGTTTCATTATCAGGAATTACAACAAAAGATGTAAAAGAAACCTTAAAAGTTGATTGTGTAAATACACGTATTAAATCTATGCAAAAGATGCTCAATATTTTAGGATATTCTGTTGATCGAGAAGATGGTTATTTTTCAGTTAATACACAAGCAGCATTACAACAATTTGAAACAGATAATCATTTAAATGTAGATGGAGAGTATAGTCAAAGTGATAAACAAATGCTGGTTGCAAGAATGATGATTTATATCAATAATCATGAAAATGATAAACAGTATGATCAGTTAATGAAAATCATAAAATAAGGTGGTGAAACTATGTCTCAGTTTAAACTCGTTTCTCCTTTTCAACCAATGGGAGATCAAGTTCAAGCTATTCAAGAACTTGTAGATGGTTTAAAAGCAGGTAAAAAGGAACAAGTCTTACTTGGGGGAACTGGAACAGGAAAAACATTTACTGTTGCTAATGTTATCAAAGAATATAATAAACCAGCGTTGGTTTTAGCACATAATAAAACATTAGCAGGACAATTATATTCAGAGTTAAAAGAATTTTTTCCTGAAAATAGAGTAGAGTACTTTATTTCAAACTTCGATTTTTATCAACCAGAAGCTTATATTCCAGGTAGAGATCTCTATATTGATAAAAATGCAAAAACAAATTATGAAATTGAAATGTTGCGTTCAGCAGCAATGAATTCACTTATTGAAAGAGAAGATGTCATTGTTGTTGCTTCTGTTGCTTCTATTTATGGACTTGGAAATCCTGAACAGTATAAAGAAATGATTTTCTCATTACGTGTTGATCAAGATATTGATCGTAGAGAATTATTGACATTTTTAGTCGATCGTCAATATCAAAGAAATGATATTGAACAAACTAAAGGAACTTTTAGGGTTCGTGGTGATGTTATTGAAATTGTTCCAGGACATAGTGAAAGTTATTTGATTCGTATTGAATTATTTGGAGATACAGTAGAACGTATTTGTGAAGTAGATCCCCTTACAGGACATATTTTAGGCTCTTATAATACGTATACTATTTATCCTGCTTATGGATATGTTACGAAAAAGGAACAAATGTTAAAAGCTTGTGATACGATTTCTAAGGAATTAGAAGAACGATTACAGTATTTTAAAGATGAAACAAAGCTATTAGAGTATGAACGTCTTGATCAAAGAACGAGACATGACGTGGAAATGTTAAGAGAAGTGGGAATGTGTCCAGGAATTGAAAATTATTCACGACATATCGATGGACGAAAAGCAGGTCAAAGACCTTATACATTGATTGATTATTTTCCTAAAGATTTTTTACTTGTCGTAGATGAAAGTCATGTTATGCTTCCACAAATTAGAGGAATGTATAATGGGGATCGTTCTCGTAAAGAAACATTAGTAGAATATGGTTTTAGACTTCCAAGTGCTTTGGATAATAGACCACTTGTTTTTGAAGAGTTTGAAGATTTGATTCATCAAGCTATCTTTGTTTCTGCAACGCCAGGTGATTATGAACTAGATAAGGTTCATCATCAAGTTGTTGAACAAATTATTAGACCAACAGGGCTATTAGATCCAATCATAGAAGTAAGACCTATTGATGGTCAAGTAGATGATATTATTGATGAAATTCATCAACGTATTGAAAAAAATGAACGTGTATTGATTACCACACTTACTAAAAGAATGGCAGAAGATCTCAGTGCTTATCTTGTAGAACTTGGGTTAAAAGTTGCTTATTTGCATAGTGATACTAAAACATTAGAAAGAACAGAAATTTTAAGAGATCTACGTCTTGGAAAATATGATGTTTTAGTGGGTATCAACTTGTTAAGAGAAGGATTAGACTTACCAGAGGTTTCTCTTGTTTGTATTTTAGATGCTGATAAGGAAGGTTTTTTAAGATCGGAAAGATCATTGATTCAAACTATTGGACGTGCTGCTAGAAATAGTCATGGTAAAGTTATTATGTATGGTGATAAAATTACTGATTCTATGCAAAAGGCCATTGATGAAACAGCAAGACGTCGTGAAATACAAGAAAAATATAATAAGGAACATGGTATTATTCCTCAAACAATCAAAAAGGAAATTAGAGAAGCTATCCATGGACAAGAAAATGTGGATGAAGCCATTTCTCTTGTTAAAAAGGGTAAGAAAGCGAAGAAGAAAGATAAAGAAACACTTATTAAAGAACTTGAAAAACAAATGAAAGAAGCAGCTAAAGCACTTGATTTTGAAAGAGCAATGGAACTTAGAGATATGATGTTGGAGTTGCAAGGTGAAGTTTGAGTTTAATCATTTAGAAAAAAGTGTTTTAGATTCTTTATCTAAAAAGGGTCGAGTTTATCTTGTAGGTGGTATTGTTAGAGATATGGTGATGTATCAAAAGGTGGATTACCATGATGTAGATGTAGAAATCTATGATCTAGAAATAGATGAGATTATTGATATTTTATCTCAATATGGAAAAGTAAACGAGGTAGGTAAAAGTTTTGGTATTTTAAAATTGGATTGTTTACCAAATTTTGATTTTGCTTTACCTCGTATTGAAAGAAAAAAAGGACAAACACATCGAGAATTTGAGGTAGAAGTTCATAAAGATTTAGATATGAAAACAGCATGTTGTAGAAGAGATTTTACGATCAATGCAATGATGTATGATTATCAAAATGGAAAGCTGATAGATTATTATCAAGGACGAGAAGATATTAAAAATAAATGTTTAAAAATGGTTGATGAAAAAACATTTTATGAAGATCCTTTAAGAGTATTAAGATTAGCTCAATTTATGTCTCGTTTTGAATTTCAAGTGGATTTAAAAACAAAAGAGATTTGTCAAAAAATGGTCAATGAAGGAGTTTTACAATATTTATCTTTAGAACGAATTCAACAAGAATATAATAAGTTATTGATGTCTTCACATCCATCAATGGGTTTAAAATTCTTATTAGAACTCAATGCTCTTATTCGTCCTTTAGAAACATTAGTAACATGTCCTCAAAGATTAGATTTTCATCCTGAAGGAAATGTGATGAATCATACTTTATTAGTTGTTGACTTAGCTGCTTTATGTAAAGATAAAACAAGTTGGCCACTTGCTTTCATGTGGAGTGCTTTACTTCATGATATAGGAAAACCATTAGTAACAACTCCTGAAGGAAAAGCACCAGGGCATAATGAAAGTGGTGTAAAAGTTTTTAATCAATATTTTAGTCATTTTTTTACAAATAAAAAAATGAAAAAATATATTCGTACAATGATCTATTATCATATGCATTTGATGAATATGGTAAGAAATCAAAGTAAAGATTATAGTTACTATAAATTATTAAAAGAAATAGAAGGAATTTTTCCTTTAAACGATTTAGTATGTATGTCGAAATGTGATAAGTTAGGACGACTTGCAAATCGTCCAGAAACAATTTCAACATTAGATACTTATGTTGAAGAAAAGGTTTCAAGATGTGGAAATCATGCATTAAAACCTTTTGTGGATGGTAAACTCTTAATAGAATTAGGATTTAAACCTAATCAAGATTTCAAAGAATTACTTGATTGGGCCTATGATTTACAAATGAGAGGGCATGACAAAGAAAGTGTTATTCAATTATTGAAAGGAAGAAAAGATGGAAGATAAATTAATTATTCGAGGAGCAAGAGAAAATAATTTAAAAAACATTAATATCGATATTCCTAAAAATAAACTTGTTATTATGACAGGTCTTTCTGGTTCAGGGAAAACATCTTTAGCTTTTGATACAATTTATGCTGAAGGACAAAGAAGATATGTAGAATCACTAAGTGCTTATGCAAGACAGTTTTTAGGCAATATGGAAAAACCAGATGTTGATGCGATTGAAGGTTTATCACCTGCTATTGCAATTGATCAAAAAACAACTTCTAACAATCCACGTTCAACTGTAGGAACAGTTACAGAAATCTATGATTATTTAAGATTGTTATATGCACGTGTAGGAAAAGCTTATTGTCCTAAACATGATGTTGTTATTGAAAGTCAAACAATTAAACAAATGGCAGATACGATTGATCAATACGCTGATGGCGATCGTTTAATGGTTGTCGCAAGAGTTGTTAAAAGAAAGAAAGGAACTTTTAAAGATTATTTTGCGGACTTATTAAAAGATGGTTATTTACGTGTGGTTGTTGATGGACAAAATTACATGTTGGATGAAGAAATTGAACTTGATAAAAATAAAAAACATGATATTGATGTCGTTATTGATCGTATTATCAAAAAAGAAGGTTATCGTAGTCGTTTAGTAGATTCTTTAGAAGTCGGTTTGAAACTAACGGGTGGAGAAGTCATTGTTCAAAACTTAACAACAAAAACAGAAGAACTTTTTAGTGAACATCTTGCTTGTCCAATTTGTGGTTTTTCTGTTCCTAAATTAGAACCACGTTTATTTTCATTTAATAATCCATTAGGAGCTTGTCCGGATTGTCGTGGATTAGGGATTAAAAATGAAGTGGATGATGATTTATTGATTCCAGATTGGAGTAAATCAATTAATGAAGGTGGACTTCGTTATTTTAAAACAGCAGTAGGAACAAATCGTATTGAATGGCAAAGATTTTTAATTCTTTGTAAGAAATATAAAATAGATTTAGATAAACCATTAAAAGATTTTACAAAACAAGAATTAAGTTATATTCTTGATGGTTCGAGAGAACCTATTAGTTATGAAATCGTATCAGATAGTGGAAATGTCTCACGTACAACAAAATTTATTGAAGGTGTGAGAACATTAATTGCAAGAAGATATGAAGAAACAACTTCAAAATGGTCAAAAGAATGGTATGCATCCTTTATGTCAGAACATACTTGTCCTACATGTAAGGGAAGAAGACTTAATGATCAAGTTCTTTCTGTAAGAGTCGGTGGTTTAAATATTGCTGAATTTACAGAACAATCAATTGAGGATGCTTTACATTTTATTCAAAATATAAAATTAACAGACTATGAAATGAATATTGCTCGATTAGTTGTTAAAGAAATCAATGATCGTCTTACATTCTTAAATAATGTTGGTCTTGGTTACTTAACACTTGCTAGACGTGCAGGAGGATTATCTGGTGGAGAAGCTCAACGTATCCGTCTAGCAACTCAAATTGGAACACGTCTTACGGGAGTGTTATATGTTTTAGATGAACCATCTATTGGTTTACATCAAAGAGATAATGAAAAGCTTATTAAATCTTTACAAGATATTAGAGATTTAGGAAATAGCGTTCTCGTTGTTGAACATGATGAAGATACAATGAGAGCTTCAGATTTTATTGTTGATATTGGTCCAGGAGCTGGTGTTCATGGTGGACAAGTCATTTGTGCAGGAACACCCGAAGAAGTTATGAATTGTAAAGATTCTATTACAGGACAATATTTATCTGGAAATAGAAAGATTGAAGTTCCTCAAAAACGACGTAAAGGGAATGGCTTATTTATTGAAGTCAAAGGGGCTAAGGAACACAATTTAAAGAATATTAATGTTAAATTTCCTCTTGGTAAATTCAATGTCGTTACAGGAGTATCAGGAAGTGGTAAATCAACATTAGTGAATGATATTTTAGGAAAATCATTAATGAGATATGTTTATCAATCAAAAGAGAGACCAGGTTTACATAAAGAAATCTTGGGAATTGAAAATATTGATAAAGTCATTGAAGTTTCACAAGATCCAATTGGAAGAACACCACGTTCAAATCCAGTAACTTATACAGGTGTCTTCGATGATATTCGTGATTTATTTGCACAAACAAATGAAGCGAAAATGAGAGGTTATGATAAAGGAAGATTCTCATTTAACGTTAAAGGTGGTCGTTGTGAAGCGTGTCAAGGTGATGGACTAAAGAAAATTTCAATGCACTTTTTACCAGATGTCTACGTTCCTTGCGAACAATGTGAAGGTAAACGATATAATGAAGAAACTTTACAAGTGACTTATAAAGATAAAAATATTTATGATGTTTTAGAAATGACAGTAGAAGAAGCGTTAGATTTCTTTGATAATTTACCAAAAATTAGAAATAAGATCCAAACACTTTATGATGTTGGTCTTGGTTATATTAAACTTGGTCAAAGTGCAACAACTCTTTCTGGTGGAGAAGCTCAAAGAGTTAAACTTGCAAGTGAATTACAAAAGAAGTCAACAGGGAAAACTGTTTATATTCTTGATGAACCAACAACTGGATTACACAGTCATGATGTTGCAAGACTTATCGATGTTTTACAACGTATTGTTGATCAAGGAGATACAATTATTGTTATTGAACATAATTTAGATGTTATTAAAGTAGCAGATCATATCATTGATTTAGGACCTGAAGGTGGAGCTGGAGGAGGAACAATTGTTGTTACAGGTACTCCAGAAAAAGTAGCAAAGTGTGAAAAAAGTTATACAGGTCAGTTCTTGAAATCAATGCTTTAAGGAGAAAAAAGATGAAATCAATTACAGTAGAAAAATTATTAGGGAATAATAAAAATTATCAACAAGTTACAGGAAATGAAGAATCTTTAAAAAGAGTTATTTTAACTGGTGAAATCAATCGACCAGGTTTTGAATTAGCAGGATTCTTTAAACATAGTGACTTTAGAAGAATTATTGTCTTTGGTGATAAAGAAATGGCTTTTATTGCTGAGATGACAGAAGAAAGACAAAAAGAAATCTTTCCGTGTTTAATTAATGAAGAAGTACCTTGTATTGTAATTTGTAAAGGACATGCTTGTCCTGAAGTATTAAAAAATATTGCTGATGAAAGAAACTTTCCAATTTTTCAAACAGAAATGATTACAGGTGTTGTATCAAGTGAACTTATGAATACCTTAGAAGAAAAACTTGCAAGAGAAACATTAATGCATGGTGTTTTTCTAAATATTCATGGTAAAGGTGTCATTATTAAAGGGGATAGTGGAATCGGTAAATCAGAAATTGCTTTAGAACTTGTTAAAAGAGGCCATTTATTAGTTGCTGATGATGCTGTAGAACTTTATCGTATAGGACAAAAAATCGTTGGTAAAGCACCTGCTGTTCTTGCTAATTTATTAGAAATTAGAGGAATTGGGGTTATTGATGTTTCTAAGATGTTTGGTATTTCTGCTATTTTAGATAGAAATGATGTTGATTTGGTGATTCAGCTAGAACGTTGGGTACCATCACGTGAATATACACGTGTAGGGGTTGAAGAAAATGATATTTCAGAAGATGTTTTAGGAATTAAAATTCCTAAAATAGTTGTTCCTGTATCAAGTGGTCGTAGTATGTCGGTTATTATTGAAGCGGCAGTTATGAATATGCGTTTACGTGACGTAGGTATTGATTCAAGTAAAGAATTTGTTGAACGTATTCTTAAAAATATTGATCATAATAAACAAGAACAATGAGATTTTTCCCAAGTTTTAATACCTTTATAGAAATTGGACCACTTTCTATACAATGGTATGCAGTTTGTATATTGACAGGTGCAGCAATTGCTTATTTTTTAGGGCAATATCATTTTAAAAAATTAGGTTATTCAAAAGAAATACTTTCTGATTATGTTTTTGGTTTATTATTTGTAGGAATCATTGGTGCTAGAATTTGGTATGTGATTTTTATGTGGAATGAATTGTATGCCAATAATCCGATGGAAATCATTATGATCAATCATGGAGGACTTGCTATTCAAGGAGGAGTTATCACAGGACTTATTTATAGTTATTTCTTCTTTAAAAAAAGAAATATTTCATTTCTTGTTGCGGGGGATGCCATCATGCCAGGTGTCCTTATTGCCCAGGCATGTGGGAGATGGGGAAATTTCTTTAATCAAGAAGCTTATGGAAGTGCAGTTGATTTAAGTTTCTTAAAAGCACTTCATTTACCACAGTTTATCATTGATAAAATGTATATTCATGGTCAATATTATCAACCTACATTTTTATATGAATCCTTAGGATGTGTGATTGGTTTTTTAATTATTTTCTTTATTATTAGAAAGTACCAACAAAAACAAGGAATTCAGTTTTTTACTTATTTTATTTGGTATGGAGTTATTCGTTTTTTCATAGAAGCATTTAGAACAGATAGTTTATATGTTTTTGGATTAAAAACAGCACAACTTGTTTCTATTGTATTTTTTATTGTTGGTTTAATAGGATTTATTTATTGTCATTTTAAAGGACAAGATGTATTGGAGGAAAGATAGTGCATAAGACTATCTTTTTTTTGTAAAATAGATATAATAATTTACATTAAGGAGAAAAGTATGAAAAAAGCAATTATTTTTGATTTAGATGGAACACTCTTAAATACAGATTTATTAATAAAAAAATCATTTATACACACATTTAAAAAATATAAACCAGGTTATACTTTAAGTGAAGAAGAACTGCTTTCATTTCTAGGGCCTTCTTTAAAAAATACCTTTAGTCGATATGTAGAAGAAGATCAAGTGGATGAATTAATTCAATATTATCGAGAATATAATCATGCACATCATGAAGATTATGTCACAATTTATCCATATGTTGAAGAAATGTTAAAATATTTAAAAGCACAAGACTTTCCTCTAGCTGTAGTTACAACAAAATATAAAAAAGCAGCTATATTAGGATTGGATTTATTTAATATAACACCATATTTTGATGTCATCATTGGAGAAAATGATGTGAAACATTCAAAACCTGATCCTGAAGGAATATTATGTGCATTAAAAAAATTAAATTGTCAAGAAGGTTATTACGTAGGTGATAATGTAACTGATATTCAAGCGGGTAAAAATGCGGGAATTAAAACAGTAGGAGTGAAATGGTCACCTAAAGGATATGCTCTTATAGAAAAAGAACATCCAGATTTGTTAATTAATGATTATCAAGAATTTATAAATTATATAAAGGAGAAAGAAAAATGTTAGATTTAATAATTATTGGTGCTGGACCTGCGGGGTTAAGTGCTTGTTTATATGCGAGTCGTGCGGGATTAGATGTTTTAATATTTGATAGTGCAGCTCCAGGTGGTAAATTAAATGTTACTGCCCAAATTGAAAACTATCCTGGACTTAAACCAACACCAGGCCCAGAAATTGCTTTTACAATGTATGAAAGTGCCTTGAGTTTTGGAGCAAAAATGGAATATGGTGAAGTTTTAGATATTAAAGATTACGGAGATTACAAAGAAGTTATCACTGCTAAACAAACATATCAAACAAAATATGTTTTAATTGCGACAGGTACAAAAGAAAGACAAATGAATCTTGAAAAAGAAAATGAACTTGTTGGACGTGGAATTTCTTATTGTGCTGTCTGTGATGGCCCTTTCTTTAAAAATCAAGAAGTTGCTGTCATCGGTGGTGGAAATTCAGCGCTTGAAGAAGCAATGTATCTTGCAACATTATGTAAAAAAGTACATTTAATTGTAAGACGAGATGTTTTTAGAGCTGATAAAATTATTCAAGACCGTTTATTAAAAAGTGAAAATATTGAAGTTCATTTTAAAAGAAAACCAGCTGAGATTTTAGAAGAAGATAACAAAGTAAAAGGTCTTGTTTTAGAAAATAGTGAGACAGGTGAAAAAGAAGAATTAATGATCAATGGTATTTTCCCATTTATTGGTTTGGATCCTATGACACAATGTGCAAAGTCATTAGGAATTGTTAATGCAGAGGGGTATATTGACGCTAATGAAAATATGGAAACAGCAGTTAAAGGAGTTTTTGTTGCAGGAGATGTAAGAAGTAAGCAATTAAGACAAGTTGTTACGGCTACAAATGATGGTGCTATTGCCGGACAATACATTGCTTCATTAAAATAAAAGCTTAGATGGTCACATCTGGCTTTTATTTAGAGATGAATTTTGATAGAATAGATACGAAAATAGAAAGGGGAGGTATTATGGATAAAATTGAGATTGTCATTGTTACAGGTATGTCAGGTGCTGGAAAAACAACTGCAATGGCTGCTTTTGAAAATATGGCTTATTGTTGTATTGATAATTATCCTATTGCCTTGTTAGGGGCTTTTTCAGAATTTTTAAAAGATAATACGAATTATCAAAGAATAGCCATGGCAGTAAGTTTAGCTGATGCACCAAAAGCTATTCGTTTTTTAAACAATGTAGATTGGTTAAATGTATCAGTTGTTTTCTTAGATTGTGATGATAATATTATTTTAAAAAGATATAAAGAAACAAGAAGAACACATCCTATCTTGATTTCTAATAAAGCTTCTACATTAGTTGAAGCTATTGAATATGAAAGAAAATTAGCAAGACCTATTTCTAAAGAAGCAAATATGGTTATTGATACAACTCATTTAAAAGGAAATAAATTCCAACAACTATTAGAAAATCAATTTAATCATCAATCTATAGATCCATTTAGAATAAGTTTTGTGTCCTTTGGATATAAACATGGAATTCCTAAAGATGCAGATTTACTTTTTGATGTGCGTTTTTTACCAAATCCTTTCTATATAGAGGAACTTAGAAATCTTACAGGAAACGATAAAGAAGTTTATGATTATGTAATAGATAAACCTGAAACACAAGTCTTTATTCAAAAAATGACAAACTTACTAGATTATTTATTAGAAGAATATGATAAAGAAGGAAAGACACATGTTGTTATTGGTATTGGATGTACTGGTGGACAACATCGTTCAGTGAGCTTAACAAATTATTTTGCAGATCACTATAGTCAAAAGTATCATGTTCATCGTCTACATAGGGATGCTGTTCATTAATGAAAGTATCATTTGCTAGACAAGTTAAAGAGGAAGTTGTTTTTAATGATTTTGATATTTGTTGTCAAAAAGCTATTTTATCAGCAATTATTAAAGTCAATGGAACACTTTCTTTATCAAATCAAGGTTTATTACTTACAATAAGAACAGAAAATGCAAAAATAGCATCTAAAGTTCATAAAATGTTAAAAGAAGTGTATCATCCTCATATAGAGTTTCTTGTTTCTAGAAAAATGAAATTACAAAAAAATAATGTCTATATTCTTAAAGTCTCAAAAGCAAGAGAAATCTTAGATGATTTAGGTTTAATGAATGGATTAGGTTTCCATACACTTCCTGATAAAAAAATAATTCAAAAAGAATGTTGTAAAAGAGCATTTTTAGCGGGTATCTTTTTATCTGGAGGATCTGTGAATAACCCAGAAACCTCTAATTATCATTTAGAGTTATCTGTTGATGAAGAAGAATATGCTTTATTTATTCAAGAATTAATGAATTATTTTCATTTAAATGCCAAAATGGCAAAAAGAAGAAACAAATATGTTATATATTTAAAATCGGCAGAGAAGATAGGAGACTTTTTAAGAGCCATTGGTGCGAGCCAATCGGTGATGAATTTTGAAAGTACTCGTATTGATCGTAGTATGTCAAATACTGTAAATAGATGGAATAACTGTGATATTGCTAATGAGGTCAAATCAATGGCTTCTTCTAATAAACAATTAGAAGATATCAGTATTATTGAGATGTTTATGGGACTTGATATGCTTGATGAAAAAACAAGAACTGTTGCTTTGATTCGTAAAAAATATCCAGATTATACATTAAATGAATTGTGTAATGCTTATCAAGATGAAACAGGTCTGACGATTAGTAAATCGGGATTGCATCATCGTTTTAAAAAATTAAGTGAACAAGCAGCACAATTAATGCAAATGCAAAATGAATAAAGATATTCACATTTTATTTGGTTTACGAATTAAAGAATTAAGAGTGAGAGCACATATCTCTCAAGAAGAACTTTCATTTCGTTCAGGATTATCTAAGAATTATATTTCTGATGTTGAAAGAGGGACAAGAAATATTTCCTTAAAAGCTATTTCAAAATTAGCAGATGGTTTGAAAGTAGAAGTGAAGGAATTATTTAATTTTTCTAAATAGGAGTAAAAAAATGCCAATTTATCAAATTATTTTAGTTATTGCAGTTGTTATTTTAGTTTTAAGTTTATTATTAAATTTATTATTCAGTCCTATTACATGGATCATTATTGCTATTCTTGTGATTTATTCTTTTATTAGAAGATACTTATATGAAAAACAATTGAAAGAATATAATGAAAGAATTGAAAAAGAAATCGCAGAGAAAAAAGCGGCTTATCAATCAGGTCAAGCTTACCGTAATGGGAGTGACGATGTTATTGATGTAAATTATGTAGAAAAAGATGAAAATGAATAAAAACTATTGACATCCAATTCATAGAGGTATACTATGTTATCAACAATACAAAAAGACATTGAAAAGGAAAGTAATTTATTGAAAATGCATAGAGAGTTCTTGGTTGGTGGAAAAGAAACATGGAAGATAAACGAAAATGGCCTTGGAGTTGCATACCGACCCAAGATCTTGGTTAGGCTATGACGGATTCACCCGTTAAAGTGATAGAGTATGATGGTACTCGATGAGGAAATAATCGTGAGGTTATTTTAAATTAAGGTGGTAACGCGAGGTAGCTCGTCCTTTGTATAAAGGACGAGTTTTTTGTTTGTTGTATTGTAACAAAAGAAAAAGGGGAAAAGAAAAATGAAAAAGGGATTAAAATTATTATTATCAGCAGCATTTGCATTATCAATTGCAGGATGTGCTAATGGATCATCAAATGATGATAAAACAATTAAAATAGGTGCAACAGCTATACCGCATGCGGAGATTTTAAATGATGTCGTTAAAGATGAGTTAGAAAAAGAAGGTTATACATTAGAAGTGACTGAATTTACAGATTATGTAACACCTAATACTTCATTAGAAGATGGAGATTTAGATGCTAACTATTTCCAAACATTAGCGTATTTAAAAGAACAAAATAAAGAAAGAAAATTACATTTAAAAGCCGTGGCCGGTATTCATTATGAAGCAATGGCTCTCTATTCAGAAAACTTAAAATCATTAGATGATTTAAAAGATGGAGCTACAATTGCTGTACCAAACGATGGTTCAAATGAATCAAGAGCACTTGCTTTACTTGCTAAAAATAACTTAATTGAATTAAACGATGATACACTTTATACAACATCAAGTATTACATCAAATCCACATAATTATAAAATCGAAGAATTAGAAGCAGCCAACTTACCAAACAACTTACCAGATGTAGATGTTGCTGTTATCAATGGAAACTATGCATTAGAACATAATTTAGGAGATAGCGCAAACGTTTTATTAACAGAAAGTTTTACAGATGAAGAAGCACAACCTTATATCAATTACTTAGTAGTTAAAGAAGGAAATGAAAACACTGCTAAAACAAAAGCTTTAAAGAAAGCATTACAATCTAAAAAAGTGAAAAACTATATTAAAAAATATAAAGGATCAGTAAAAGATGTCTTTACAGATCCAACAAAATAAGGAGATTTAAAATGAGTGTTATTTATTTAGCGGGAGGATGCTTCTGGGGCGTTCAAAAGTATTTTGACCAATTTGAAGGAATTATTAAAACAACAGTAGGTTATGCCAATGGACGTACAGAAAATCCAAAATATGAAGATGTTAAAGCGGGGAAAACAGGACATGTTGAAACGGTAAAAATTGAATATGATGAAAGTCTTCGAAGTTTAAATCAAATATTGGATGATTATTATAGAATCATTGAACCAACTTCTTTAAATAAACAAGGAGAAGATGAAGGAATTTCTTATCGTACAGGTATTTATTATACAAATGAAAGTGACTTAGAAATTATTCAAAATAAAACAAGTGAAATTCAAAAAAATTATCAAGAAAAAGTGGTTGTTGAGATACAACCACTTGATAATTTCTATGAAGCAGAGGAGTATCATCAAAAATATTTAGAAAAGAATCCCCAAGGATATTGCCATATAGGAAAATGTTTCTTTGGTTGAGAGGAAGAGGTTTATGATTGAAATTCAAAATTTGTATAAAAGTTATGGTTCTTTAGAAGTGCTCAAAGATATTTCTTTTAAGATAGAAAAAGGAGATATTTTTGGAATCATTGGACAAAGTGGAGCAGGTAAGTCAACATTGCTACGTTGTTTCAATGGTCTAGAGAATTTTCAAAAAGGAGAAGTGATTGTTGATGGACAAGCAATTTCATCTTTAAATAAAAAACAAATGAGTGATATTCAAAAAGAAATGGGTATGATCTTTCAAAACTTTAATCTTTTAAATAGATTAAATGTTTATGATAATATTGCTTTACCATTAAAGTTTTGGAAACAAGATCCTCATAGTTTAGAAAATAAACAGAGAATTGAAAAACTTTTGAAATTGGTGGGATTAGAAGAAAAAAGTCAAGCTTATCCTCGTCAATTAAGTGGAGGACAAAAACAAAGAGTAGCGATTGCTCGAGCACTTGTTTTAAATCCCAAAATTCTTTTATGTGATGAAGCTACATCAGCATTAGATCCACAAATTACAAGAGATATCTTAAATCTATTATTAAAAATCAACAAAGAGATGAATATTACGATTGTAGTTGTCACACATCAAATGGAAGTTATTAAACAAATCTGTAATAAAGTCGCTTTTCTTAAAGATGGACGTGTTTTATCAGTGGGTAAACCGGAAGAACTTTTTGTGGCACCAAATCAAGAAATTCAAAAATTTGTGGGCGATGATATTGAAATTCTGCCACAAACTGGTAAAAATATTAAATTATTCTTTACAAATAATAATTCCAAATCACATACGATTACACAACTTGCTAGAACACTTGATATCAACTTTGATATTTGCCAAGGAAAACTTGAAAACTTTAGAGGTTCCATGATGGGAAGCCTTATTATCAATATTGATGAAAAAGATCTACAAGCAGTAGAAAATTATTTAGATCAAGAAAAAATTACCTGGGAGGAAATTGTATGAGTGATGTTATTTTAAAAGCAACGTATGAAACGTTATATATGGTCATTGGATCAACTTTCTTTGCGGTCGTCTTAGGTTTTATTCCTGCTATTATTTTAACACTCACAGCACCTGATGGATTAAAACCTAATAAAGTTATTTATACAATTTTAGATATTCTTGTTAATATTTTTAGAAGTTTCCCATTTGTAATTTTAATGGTCATTGTGATTCCACTTACAAGATTAATTGCTGGTAAAGCGATTGGAACGACAGCAGCTCTTGTGCCACTTACAATTTCAGCTATTCCTTTTGTTGCTAGAGTCATTGAAAGTGCATTAAGAAGTGTTGATGTTGGGTTAATTGAAGCAGCTAAATCATTTGGAGCCAGTGATTTTCAAATCATTTATCGTATTTATTTAAAAGAAGCAATTCCTGCTATTTTATCAGGAATAACACTTACTATGATTAGTATTATTGGCTATAGTGCAATGGGTGGTGCCTTAGGGGCAGGAGGACTTGGAGATATTGCTATTCGTTATGGATATCAAGCCTACAAGATTCCTTATCTTGTTGTTACAAGTATCATTCTTATTATCTTTGTACAAATTATCCAAACAATCGGCAATCATTTATATAAAAAATTATCTTAAAAGACCAAAGAGGTCTTTTTTTATGATATGATGAAAAAAAGGAGGGGGAGTATGAAGTGTAAATATTGTGGGGTAGAAATTGGTAATAGTTTAGAATGTCATTTATGTGGGCATAAACAAATTGGGAAAACAACGTGTCCAGTATGTTCAAAACTTATTTATCCTTATCAAGAATATTGTTCTAATTGTGGAAGTCCTACAATTTATCGTAAGTCTGAGCCAATAAAAAAAGTAACCCCTGATACAAGTGTACATAGTGAAGCAAGTCATAATTATCATACAGTTTCTGAAAGTTATGATTATAAAAAGAATGCCTATGATTATAAAAAGCCTTTTAAAGATTTGAATAAGTATGTACCCATTCAAAAAAATAAAAAAACGTTTAATCATCCAAATGTAAGAAAAAATAAACGAATTGTTAAAATAATTATAGGAATTATTGTTGCCTTTAATTTAATTATTCCGATTGCAGGAGCAATTATTGGAATTATAGGAGATAGTTTAGAAACAAGTGAGACGACATCTTTTGATGATAGTGGAAATAGTTCATTAACAGACTTTAACATTCAACAAGATACATCACGCAGTGATTATAATTATAATTTCCAAAAAAATAGTGGTGGAGTTTATATTTATCAAAATCATCTATATCTAGCAACAGGAGATCAACTTCTTAAATATGATTCAACACTTGAAAATAAAGAAGTTTTAGAAGAAGGAAGTTGTGATCATCTTTATGTAGATGATCGAGGTTATTTCTATTTACAATATGGAGATTTGATTTTTGCAGATCATCAAAATAATAAAAAGACTTTATTAAATGATGCTTATGATTGTTATGTTCTTGATCAATCTATTTTCTATATTCAAAATGATAATTTATATTGTTTAACGATAGATGATCAAATGAATAAAGTAGATAATAAAAAGATCAAAGAGAATGTAAATCATTTTAGTATTGATGATCAAAACCAACGTATTTTATATGAAAATTTAAATTATAAAAATCAATTAATTGATTTTAATGGAAATGTTTTGAAAAAAGATGTTGATAGTTATGATGATTGTTATTTTTCTAATGGTTTATTATATTATCGTACTTATCAAGGAATCTATTATGTTGATTTAGATACACAAGAGGAAAAAGGACTTAAAGAAGTTGATAATATTTATCGTTTTGCACTCGCAAGAGATGAAGCAAATCAACAAGATATTGCTTATGTAGAAAGCTTTGATGATCAATTGGATGCATATGTAGGAGATGAGCAATATGCTATTTACGATGATGCAAGAGATTATTTTGTTGCTGGTCAATATGTTGTTTTTTATGCCTATGATGATGATTATAGTCAACATTATTTTATTGGAAATAGTGAAGGAATGTATACATCAATTGGAGAATGACAATTTAGTCATTCTTTTTATTTTATGACTGTGGTAGAATAAGGTCACTAGGAGTGATAAGAATGTATTGTAGTCAATGTGGAACATATGTCGAAGATGATATGCTGTTTTGTCCTCAATGTGGAAAACAGCTTCAACCAATAAAAAAAGTATGTATTCGTTGTCATCTCCCTTTAAGCGAAGATGAAGAAATTTGTCCTGCCTGTGGAACAAGACAAACACAAGAGGAAGTTGTTGAAGAAGAGGATCCTTATAAAGGATATTGGAAAAAGCCAATTCTTTGGATACTTTCAGCTGTTTTATGTTTATCAGCTGTTTTTCTAGGAAGTTATATGACAAGTCATCCTTTACAATCAACGTCAAGTCAAGAAAAAAATTATGTCTTAAAAGGCAAAGTGAGTACGTATAATGTTTCTGCTAATAATCAAGCAGGTGGACAATATCTAAAAGATAATCAACATCTTTATTATGTTATCAATAATCAACTTTTAGTAAGTGATTTAGATGAATTAGAAACAAGTGAAGTATTGATAGAGGATTGTGTGGGCTATTTAAGTATTGAAAATCATGTTCTTTATTATTGTGATTCTCAATATAATTATCAAGCTTATGATTTAAAGACAAAAACAACGACCCAAATATTAGAAAATGTGTATTATCCAATTATAAAAAATCATGTTATTTATTATCAATTAGATCAAGATCATGAAAGTTTATATCGTTATTCATTGGATGATCAAACAAATCAAAAATTAAATGATGAAACATCTTATGATATTACAATAGATGGAAAATATATTTATTATTTAGCTAAAAATGATGAACAATATGCTTTAAAAAGAATGACAATTACAGGTGAAAATATTGAAACACTCTATGAAAAACAATGTACATTCGCTCTTGATAACAAAGATTTATATCTTACTGATAATTCACAAATTATAAAAATCAATAAAGAAACATTAAAACAAGAAACAATCAAAAAAGTAGAAAATAGAGCCATTGCTTTAGTCAATAATAAAATTGTCTATGCGACAGGAACCCAACTTAAAATGATGAGTCTAAATGGGAAAGATGATCAGATTTTATTTAAGAATATCGTTGTATCAGATTTACAAGTTTTAGGATCTGATTTATTTACCAAAGGATATGTTCAAGAAAGTGGAGTCAAATATATTGTTTTCAATATTAAAGGGCAATATAAAGCTTTAAATGAAAATACAGCACAAGAATTTGAAAATTTACAAGATGCATAGGAGAATAATATGAAAGTATATGAAATATTAGAGGCAACAAAAGGTATTTTAGTTTCTGGAAATAAAGAAGATGAGATTTGTTTCTTTAGTCAAGATAGTAGACAAATGAAAAATGGGGGAATGTATATTCCTTTAAAAGGTGAAAGATTTGATGGACATGATTTTATTGAAAGTGCTTTTCAAACAGGAGCAACAGCAATTATTACCGCTAAAGATGTAAGTTATCCAGATAAAATTGTGATTAAAGTAGAAGATACTTATCAAGCTTTAAAAGATATGGCCATTTATTTAAGAAGTCATCGCCCTGTAAAGGTTGTGGGAGTTACAGGAAGTGTTGGAAAAACAAGTACACGTGATATGGTCTATAGTGTTGTTAAACAAAAATATAAAACTTTAAAAACAGAAGGTAATTATAATAATGAAATAGGTCTACCATTAACAATTTTAAGATATCAAGATGAAGAAGTCATGGTCTTAGAAATGGGGATGAATCATTTAAATGAAATGTCAAGATTATCTATGATTGCTCATCCTGATGTCTCATGTATTACCAATGTTGGAACAGCACATATTGGTGAACTAGGAAGTCGTGAAAATATTTTAAAAGCAAAGATAGAAATTACTGATGGTATGAAAGATCAATCCACTTTAATTATTAATAATGATAATGATATGTTACAGACTGTTGATTTACCTCGTTTAAATGTTGTAAGAGTTGGAAAAAATGAAGGGGCTTCTATTCAAGCAAGTGATATTGAATTATTTGAAGATCACAGTACATTTATTGTTCATTATCATGATCAAAGTGAAAAAATTTGGGTTCCTGTTCAAGGAGAGCATAATGTTTTTAATGCACTAATTGCGATAGCGGTAGGTATTGAATTAAATATTTCTTTAGAAGATATTAAAAAAGGAATTCAAGAATTTAAATTAACGAAGAATCGTATGGATATTCTTGAAAAAAATCATAAAACAATTATTGATGGAACATATAATGCAAGTGTAGATTCAATGAAATCAAGTATAGATGTTCTAGCTAATTATAAAAAACGTAAAGTTGCTATTTTAGCGGATATGTTAGAACTTGGAGATTATAGTCAACAACTTCATGAAGAAGTGGGAAACTATGTTGCTACTAAAGAAATAGATGTTTTGATTTGTATTGGGAAAGAAGCAAAGTATATGTATCAAAAAGCAAAAGAAAAAATGAAGAATGTTTATTATTTTACTTCTAATCAAGAAGTTATTGAACAATTAGATCAATTTTTAAAGAATGATGATGTGGTTTTAGTTAAAGGAAGTCACTCTATGAATTTAAAAGAAATTGTAGAAAAGATATAAGTTATGAAAAAAAAGAAAAAGTTAAGATTAAAAAGACCCTTTCAGTTAATTCTTTCAGCATTATTGTTTTTATTGGCTTTTTCATTCTTTCAACTTATAAAAAATCAATTTAAACAAGAGAATCCATTGGTTTCAACTCAGGTATTGAATTATGAAGATTTAATGCTAAAATATGCTAGAGAAAATGATATAGAAGAATATATAGAATTATTACAAGCGATGATGATGCAAGAATCAGGGGGGCAGGGAAATGACCCTATGCAATCTTCAGAATGTGAATTTAATACACAGTTTGAAAAGAAGCCCAATGCCATCAATAATCCTGAATATTCCATTCAAGTAGGTATTCAATACTTTGCAAAGTGTTTAAAACAAGCAAATGTGACTTCAATAAAAGATGAAAAAGGCATCTTTTTAGCCTTACAATCTTATAATTATGGTATTGGATATATTAAATATGTTGAACAAACTGACAAGCAATACACTTATCAAAATGCTATAGCGTTTTCGCAAAAATGTAAAAAAGAATATAATGTATCCGTCTATGGAGATAGTAAGTATGTATATCATGTTTTACGTTATTATACAGATACTTCTCTTGTTGATGATTGGTTAGAATTATATCGATAAGGAGATTATTATGAAACAAAAATTAATGGTTGTTTGTGGCGGACAATCGAGTGAACATATTGTTTCTCGTATGTCTTGTACTTCAGTAATGAATAATTTAAATAAAGAAAATTATGATGTGACTTTAGTAGGAATTGATCAAAATGGTTCTTGGTATATTTTAGATCAAAATCAAGAAGATCTTGCTAAAGATACATGGCTAGACAATGCAAAAGCTCTTCAAGATGTTTTTGGTTTATTAAAACAACAAGATGTTGTTTTACCAATTTTACATGGAGCTTTTGGTGAAGATGGAACAATCCAAGGTTTATTTGAACTTGCTGGAGTTCCTTATGTGGGATGTCGTGTTTTAGCTTCAGCAGTATCTATGGATAAAATCTATACAAAGAAGATTTTAGAAACAGCAGGGATTCCTCAAGTAAAATCCTTATATGTTAAAAAAAGATATGATGGAAAACTTGTTGTTGTCAATAAACAATTTGATGAAATTGAAGATATTGAAAAAACAGTGGAAGAAGAATTAGGATTTCCATGTTTTATTAAAGCAAGTCGTTCTGGATCAAGTGTAGGATGTTATCGTTGTGATCATAAAGAAGATTTAATGACTAAACTTATTGAAGCTTCAAAATATGATCGTCATATTGTCGTTGAAGAATGTGTTGATTGTATCGAACTTGAAACGGCTGTTTTAGGAAATGATGATCCAATCGTTTCACGTGTTGGACAAATCATGCCTCATGGTGAATTCTATACTTTTGAATCTAAATATGAAGATGAAGAAAGTAAAACATGTATTCCTGCTTTAGTTGATCAAGAAATTCAAGATAAGATTCGTGAATATGCTTTAAGAGTATTTAAAGCAGTTGATGGACATGGTCTATCAAGAGTTGATTTCTTCTTAGATAAGAAATCAAATCAAATCTATTTAAATGAAATTAATACATTACCTGGATTTACAAAGATTTCAATGTATCCACAATTAATGAATGATTTTGGTATTTCTTATAGTGAATTATTAGATAGAGTCATTCAATTAGCTTTTGATAAATAATAAAAAAATATTAATTTAATAATATATTTTAAATTATTGAAATTATCTTAAAGACATTGACTTTGTAAAAAAAAAAGTCTAACATTACAAGTAACCATAAAATAAATACTTCGATAGGAACTAGTAAGTACTATTTCAAGGCGTAGAGAGATTCTGGTTGGTGGAAAGAATTGTTTGAGTAATACTGAACTCATCCTTGAGTGGAGCGCTGAACTTAAGTAGGTGGCTACGGTATGCAACCGTTATTTTGTAAGAGTATGAACTATTATGTAGCGTACTTAGCGAGGTGGATAAAGTGATTTATTCACAAATTGAGGTGGAACCACGAAGTAATATAACTCTCGTCCTCAAAATGGCCGGATTGGCTATTTTGAGACGGGAGTTTTTTTATAGTATTAAGGAGGAAATGGAAATGAATTACGAAAAGTACAAGAGATTTGAAACAATTAAATTAAAAGACCGTACTTGGCCTGATAAAACAATTGAAAAAGCACCAATTTGGTGTTCAGTTGATTTAAGAGATGGAAATCAAGCATTAATTACACCAATGAAAATAGAAGAAAAAGTGGAAATGTTCCAACTTTTAGTAGACTTAGGATTTAAAGAAATTGAAGTAGGTTTTCCTTCTTCAAGTCAAATTGAATATGATTTCTTAAGATTATTAATTGAAGAAAATTTAATTCCTGATGATGTGACTGTTCAAGTATTAACTCAAGCAAGAGAACATTTAATTAGAAAAACATTTGAAGCTTTAAAAGGATTAGATAAAGCTATCGTCCATGTTTACAATTCAACTTCTATCTTACAAAGAGACGTTGTCTTTAACAAAGATAAAGATGAAATTAAACAAATTGCAATTGATGGTGTTCAATTAGTAAAAGATTTATCAAAAGAATTTGAAGGAAAAGTGATTCTTGAATATTCACCAGAAAGTTTTACAGGAACTGAAGTTGATTATGCAATGGAAGTATGTGAAGCTGTTATGGATACATGGGGAGCAAGTAAAGATAATAAAGTGATTATCAATTTACCTTCAACTGTAGAAATGGATACACCAAATGTTTATGCTGATCAAATCGAATGGATGTGTCGTAACTTCAAAGATCGTGAAAGAGTCATTGTTTCTGTTCATCCTCATAATGATAGAGGTTGTGGAATTGCTTCAACTGAACTTGCTTTATTAGCGGGTGCTGATCGTGTTGAAGGAACGTTATTTGGTAATGGTGAAAGAACAGGAAATGTTGATGTTGTGACTGTTGCTTTAAATATGTTCACTCATGGAGTTGATCCCCAATTAGAATTAGGAAGTATTAATGATATTAAACATGTTTATGAAAAATGTACAAAAATGGATATTCCACCAAGACATCCATATGTTGGACAATTAGTCTTTACAGCTTTCTCTGGAAGTCATCAAGATGCAATCAATAAAGGAATGCATGCTTTAAGAGAAAGAAATTCGAAAATGTGGGAAGTTCCATATTTACCAATTGATCCAAGTGATTTAGGTAGACAATATGAACCAATTGTTCGTATTAATTCACAATCTGGTAAAGGTGGCGTTGCTTATGTTATGGAAAGCATGTATGGTTATCATTTACCAAAAGGATTACAAGTAGACTTTGCAAAAGTGATTCAAGATATTTCTGAAGAAGAAGGAGAAGTTTCACCAGAAAGAGTTTATGATACATTTATTGAACAATATGTAGATATTAAAGAACCATATGAATTTATTAAACAAAAATTAATTGATATTTCTGAAGATGATTCTGAATTTGAAAGAAAAGCAGAAATTACATTAAAAGATCATGGTGAAGTAAGAACAATTGTTGGTTATGGTAATGGACCAATTGATGCTGTTAAAGATGCATTTAATGAAAATGGCTTTGTTTATACACATTTCTTAGATTATAGTGAACATTCATTATCATCAGGATCTAGCTCAAAAGCAGCTGCTTATGTTTATTTAAGAGTTAAAGGAAGTGCTGTTCAAGAATATGGAGTAGGGGTACATCCAAATATTACAACAGCAACAATTAAAGCAATCATTTCAGCTATGAATAGAATTCATAAACAATTGAAAAAATAGGGAGGATTAAAACATGGATAGACTTGTTTTGTCATTACTTGTTGAAAATAATCCAGGGGTATTAAACCGTGTTGCTGGTTTATTTAGTAGACGAGGATATAACATTGAAAGTATTTCAGTAGGACAAACAAATATTAAAGGAATGTCACGTATGACAGTCGTTTCTACTGGTGATGAACAAATTTTAACGCAAATTGAAAAACAATTAGGGAAACTTGTAGAAGTCGTTGAAATTGAAAAACTTGAACCAGATGATTCAGTTTATCGAGAACTTGTCTTAATTAAAGTAGATGCAAATGCTGATCAAAGAACAAATATCAACTCAATTGTTGATATCTTTAGAGCACATATTATCGATGTTTCACCAACTTCATTAATTATCGAAGTTACTGGAAATACAAGAAAAGTCAATCAGTTATTAACGATGCTTAACGGATTCAACGTGACAGAAATTGCCCGTACAGGACTCGTTGGAATGCATAGAGGAAGCCAAGAAGATTAAGGGGGATATTAAAAATGGCAAAAATATTTTATGAATCAGATTGTGACTTATCATTATTAGATGGGAAAACAGTAGCCATCATCGGATATGGTTCACAAGGACATGCACATGCATTAAACTTAAAAGAATCAGGAGTAAAAGTTATCGTAGGATTATACGAAGGATCAAAATCATGGAAAAGAGCTGAAGAACAAGGATTTGAAGTTTATACTTCAGCAGAAGCTGCTAAAAAAGCAGATATTATCATGATCTTAATCAACGATGAATTACAAGCAAAATTATACAAAGAATCAATTGAACCAAACTTAGAAGAAGGAAACATGCTCATGTTTGCTCATGGATTCAATATTCATTTCAACCAAATCGTACCACCAAAAAATGTTGATGTAACAATGATTGCACCAAAAGCACCAGGACATACAGTAAGAAGTGAATATCAAGCAGGAAAAGGAACACCATGTCTAGTAGCCGTAGAACAAGACTACACAGGAAAAGCACAAGACATCGCCTTAGCATACTCACTAGCAATTGGAGGAGCAAGAGCAGGTGTACTAGAAACAACATTCAGAACAGAAACAGAAACAGACTTATTTGGAGAACAAGCAGTCTTATGTGGTGGAGTATGTGCATTAATGCAAGCTGGTTTCGAAACATTAGTAGAAGCAGGATATGATCCAAGAAATGCCTACTTTGAATGTATCCATGAAATGAAATTAATCGTAGACTTAATCTATCAATCAGGATTTGAAGGAATGAGATATTCAATTTCAAATACAGCAGAATATGGAGATTATATTACAGGACCAAAGATCATCACAGAAGATACAAAGAAAGCAATGAAACAAATCTTAAAAGATATCCAAGATGGAACATTCGCAAAAGACTTCTTATTAGACATGTCAGCGGCTGGAGGACAAGCACATTTCAAAGCAATGAGAAAATTAGCTGCAGAACATGAATCAGAAAAAGTCGGAAAAGAAATTAGAAAACTTTATTCTTGGTCTGATGAAGATAAATTAATTAATAACTAATCAACACACTTTAGTGTGTTGTCATTGGAAAGTCGTGACTTTCTAATGACAACCTACTAAGGTTAAAAATGAAGGGGGAATTTAAAAAATGGCAATGACAATGACACAAAAGATCTTAGCAAAACATGCGGGATTAGATCACGTTGAAGCGGGACAATTAATTGAAGCAAAATTGGATATTGTAATGGCAAATGATATTACAGGGCCAATGGCATTACCAATTTTTGATAAAATGGCAGATAAAGTCTTTGATAAAGATAAAGTGGTTTTAGTGCCAGATCACTTTACACCAAATAAAGATATTAAATCTGCAGAAAACTCAAAAGCAATTTTGGATTTTACAAACAAACAATGTTTAACACATCGTATGGAACAAGGTAAATGTGGCGTAGAACATGCTATCTTACCAGAAAAAGGAATCGTTGTGGCTGGTGAATGTATTATTGGGGCAGACAGTCATACATGTACTTATGGGGCATTAGGAGCTTTTTCTACAGGTGTAGGAACAACAGATATCGCTACTGGAATGGCAACTGGTGAATTATGGTTTAAAGTACCAAGTGCTATTAAATTTGTGATTACTGGTAAACCAAGTGAATATGTTAGTGGGAAAGATGTTATTTTACATATTATTGATAAAATTGGTGTTGATGGGGCTTTATATAAATCAATGGAATTTGTGGGAGACGGTATTCAATATTTAACAATGGATGATCGTTTTACAATTTGTAATATGGCCATTGAAGCAGGAGCTAAAAATGGTATTTTCCCTGTTGATGATCAAACAATTGCTTATATTGAAAAACATTCTAAAAAGCCTTATGAAGTCTTCGAAGCAGATGAAGATGCTGAATATGAACAAGTGATTGATATTAACTTAAGTGAAGTTAGACCAACAGTAGCATTTCCTCATTTACCAGGAAATGGTCATACAATTGATGAAATTGAAGAAATGGATAAAATCTATATTGATCAAGTCGTTATTGGATCTTGTACAAATGGACGTTTATCTGATTTAGAAAAAGCAGCAGCAATTTTAAAAGATAAAAAAGTTGCAGACAATGTACGTGTTATGGTCGTACCAGCAACACAAAAAATCTTCTTACAATGTATTCAAAAAGGTTTAGCTAAAATTTTTGTAGAAGCTGGATGTGCATTCAATACACCAAGTTGTGGACCATGTATGGGTGGTCATATGGGTGTTATGGCTAAAGGTGAAAAATGTGTTTCAACAACAAATCGTAACTTCGTAGGACGTATGGGAGATACAGAAGCACTTATTTATTTAGCTTCTCCACAAGTTGCTGCAGCGAGTGCGATTGCTGGATATATCGCAAATCCTGAAAAGGTAGGTAAAGAATAATGAAAATTTATAAATATAAAGATAATGTAGATACTGATGTAATTATTCCTGCACGTTATTTAAATTCATTTGATGCTAAAGAACTTGCAAGTCATGCAATGGCAGATATTGATCCTACTTTTGCTACAACTGTAGAAAAAGGAGATATTATTGTTGCAGGTCAAAACTTTGGTTGTGGTTCTTCGAGAGAACATGCACCTCTTTGTTTAAAAACTGCAGGTGTTAAATGTGTTATCGCGAAAAGCTTTGCACGTATTTTCTATCGTAATTCAATTAATATTGGATTCCCAATTATGGAATGCGAGGAAGCAGCTGATAAAATTGAAGTTGGTGATGAAGTAGAAGTTGATTTTTCTACAGGTGTTATCACTAATAAAACAAAAAATGAAACTTATCAAAGTCAACCATTCCCAGAATTCTTACAAAAGATGATTGATGCTGATGGTTTAGTAAATTACGTAAATTCTAAAAAATAGGGGATTAGAAATGGAAAAGAATATTGCGGTTATTAAAGGTGATGGAATCGGACCTGAAATCGTTACAGAAGCGATGAAGATTTTAGATGCTGTTGCTAAAAAATATAATCATAAATTTAATTATACAGAAATCTTAATGGGTGGTTGTTCAATTGATGCTTATGGTGTACCATTAAGTGATGAAGCTTTAAAAATTGCTAAAAAAAGTGATAGTGTTTTATTAGGGGCTATTGGTGGAAATACGACAACTTCACCATGGTATAAATTAGAGCCATCATTAAGACCAGAAGCAGGTTTATTAAAAATTAGAAAAGAATTAGGATTATTTGCTAATTTACGTCCTGCTTATTTATATGATGAATTAAAAGGGGCTTGTCCACTTAAAGAAGAATTAACTGCAGGTGGATTTGATATGATGATCATGCGTGAACTTACAGGTGGTCTTTATTTCGGTGAACGTTCTACTGAAAAAGAAGGAGATCAAATGGTTGCTCATGATTCTATGAGTTATAGTGAAGTTGAAATTCGTCGTATTGCTAAACGTGGATTTGATATTGCAATGAAAAGAAATAAAAAGGTAACAAGCGTGGATAAAGCAAATGTTTTAGATACTTCTCGTTTATGGCGTAAAGTTGTTGAAGAAGTTGCTAAAGAATATCCTGAAGTTACTTTAGAACATATGTTAGTAGATAACTGTGCAATGCAACTTGTGAGAGATCCAAAACAATTTGATGTTATTTTAACTGAAAATATGTTTGGTGATATTTTATCTGATGAAGCAAGTATGGTTACTGGTTCTATTGGAATGTTATCAAGTGCTTCTTTAAGAGAAGATAGTTTTGGTATGTATGAACCAAGTCATGGTAGTGCACCAGATATTGCTGGGCAAAATATTGCTAATCCAATTGCCACAATCTTATCAGCAGCAATGATGCTTCGTTATTCTTTTGATTTAGATGAAGAAGCTAAAGCAGTAGAAGAAGCAATTGAAAAGGTATTAAAAGAAGGATATCGTACAACAGATATCATGTCTGAAGGTAAAACATTAGTAGGGACTCGTGAAATGGGAGACCTTATTGTAAGTCATTTATAGGAGGATATAGGGATGAAAAGTGATTTTGTAAAAAAAGGAACTGAAAGAGCTCCTCATCGATCATTATTTAATGCCGCTGGGTATACAGATGAAGAATTAGAAAGACCATTAATTGGGGTTGTCAATTCTTTCAATGAAATTGTTCCAGGGCATATGAACTTAGATAAAATTTGTGAAGCTGTAAAAAAAGGAATCTATCTTGCTGGTGGGGTACCAGTAGAAATTCCAGCAATCGCTGTTTGTGATGGTATTGCCATGAACCATACAGGAATGAAATATTCACTTGTTACACGTGAATTAATTGCTGATAGTACAGAAGCAATGGCTGAAGCACATCAATTTGATGGTTTAGTTATGATTCCTAACTGTGATAAAAACGTTCCAGGTTTATTAATGGCTGCAGCTAGAGTAAACGTGCCAACAATCTTTGTTTCTGGTGGACCAATGTTAGCTGGTCGTAAAATGGATGGTAAAAGAACTTGTTTATCTTCATTATTCGAAGCTGTAGGACAATTCAATGCGGGAAATATGACAGAAGATAAACTTCATGAATTTGAACAAAAAGCTTGTCCAACTTGCGGTTCATGTTCAGGTATGTATACAGCAAACTCAATGAACTGTTTAACTGAAGTTTTAGGAATGGCTCTTCGTGGAAACGGAACTATTCCAGCTGTTTATTCAGAAAGAATTAGACTTGCTAAACATGCCGGTATGCAAATCGTAGAACTTATTAAAAAAGATATTCGTCCTCGTGATATTATGACTGAAAAAGCATTTATCAATGCTCTAACAATGGATATGGCACTAGGATGTTCAACAAACTCAATGCTTCATTTACCAGCTATTGCTCATGAAGCAGGAGTTGAATTAAATCTTGAAATTGCGAATGAAATTTCTAAGAAAACACCTAACTTATGTCACTTAGCTCCTGCTGGTGATACATTTATGGAAGATTTAAATGAAGCTGGTGGTATTTATGCAGTTATGAATGAAATTAATAAATTAGGTTTATTATCAACTGATCTATTAACTGTTACTGGAAAAACTGTTGCTGAAAATATTGAAGGATGTGTTAACTTAGATCCTGAAATTATTCGTCCAGTTGAAAATCCATATTCACCTTATGGTGGTATTGCAGTATTAAAAGGAAATATTTGTCCAAATGGTGCGGTTGTAAAACAATCAGCAGTTGCTAAAGAAATGATGGTTCATACAGGACCAGCTCGTGTGTTTGATTGTGAAGATGATGCCATTGTTGCTATTCGTGAAGGTAAAATTGTTAAAGGTGATGTTGTTGTTATTCGTTATGAAGGACCTAAAGGTGGACCTGGAATGCGTGAAATGTTATCACCAACTTCAGAAATCGCAGGTATGGGATTAGATAAAGATGTTGCTTTAATTACTGATGGTCGTTTCTCTGGAGCTACTCGTGGAGCTTCAATTGGGCACGTAGCACCTGAAGCTGCTTTAGGTGGACCAATTGCTTTCATTGAAGAAGGAGATATTATTGATATTGATATTACAAATCATTCAATGAATGTACGTGTTAGTGATGAAGAAATGTCTGCAAGAAAAGCTAAATGGCAACCAAGAGAACCTCGTATTAAAAAAGGTTACTTAGTAAGATATGCTTCTTTAGTAACATCTGCAGATAAAGGTGCGGTATTACAAGCACCAGAAGAAAAAAAATAAAAGGAGGAAAAACAAAATGATGTTAACTGGTTCAGAAATTATATGTGAATGTTTAATTGAACAAGGTGTCGATACAGTGTTTGGTTATCCGGGAGGAACTATTCTTAACGTCTATGATGCACTTTATCGTTATCAAGATAAAATCAATCATGTTTTGACCTCTCATGAACAAGGTGCTTCTCATGCCGCTGATGGTTATGCAAGAGCAACAGGAAAAGTTGGTGTTTGTATGGCTACTTCAGGACCAGGGGCAACAAACCTTGTTACTGGAATTGCGACGGCTTATATGGATTCAACACCACTTGTTGCTATTACTGCAAATGTTGGTGTTGAAATCTTAGGGCGTGACAGTTTCCAAGAAATTGATATTACTGGTGTGACAATGCCAATTACAAAACATAATTTTATCGTTAAAGATATTAAAGATTTAGTGCCTACAATTCGTAAAGCATTCTATATTGCAAAAGAAGGTAGACCAGGACCTGTCTTAGTAGACGTTACTAAAAATGTTACTGCAGAAAAGATGGAATTTGAACCACTTCAACCAAAAACAATTGAACCTAAAACAGAAACATATACAGTTGAAGATTTAGATAAAGCAATTGAAATGATTAAAGAAAGTGAAAAGCCATTTATCTTTGCTGGTGGTGGTGTTATTTCATCTGGTGCAAGTCAAGAATTAAAAGAATTTGCTGAAAAAATTGATGCACCTGTTTGTGAAACATTAATGGGTAAAGGGGCTTTTGATAATACAAGACCTCGTTATACAGGAATGCTTGGAATGCATGGAACAAAAGCAAGTAACTTTGGGGTGAGTCAATGTGATTTATTAATTACAATTGGGGCACGTTTCTCTGATCGTGTAACTGGTAATACAAAAACATTTGCTTCAAATGCTAAAATTATTCACATTGATGTAGATGCCGCTGAAATCAATAAAAATATTCAAGTTGATTTAGGTATTATTGGTGATGCTAAATGTATTTTAAATGAATTAAATAATAAGTTAGAAAGACAAAATCATCCACAATGGTTAAAACAAATTCGTGATTTAAAAGATCGTTATCCACTTAACTATGATGATTCTACTCTTACAGGACCTTATGTCCTTGAACAAATTGATTATTTAACAGATAGTAATGCGATTATTTGTACAGATGTTGGGCAACATCAAATGTGGGCTGCTCAATATTATCATTATCGACGTCCACGTCAATTAATTACTTCAGGTGGAGCTGGAACAATGGGATTTGGTTTAGGTGCCGCTATTGGTGCTAAGTATGGAAATCCTGATTTCCCAGTATTTAATATTGCTGGTGATGGATGTTTCAGAATGAATATGAATGAACTTGCGACAGCAAGTCGTTACAATGTGCCTATTATTCAAGTGGTTATCAACAATAAGGTATTAGGAATGGTAAGACAATGGCAAACATTATTCTATGGTAAACGTTATAGTAATACAATTTTAGATGATAAAGTTGATTTCTGTAAAGTTGCTGAAGGATTAGGATGTAAAGCAATTCGTGTTTCTACTAAAGAAGAAGTTGCTCCAGCTATTAAAGAAGCTTTAGATACAAATGGACCTGTTTTAATTGAAGTAATGATTGGTAAAGATGATAAAGTTTTCCCAATGGTTGCTCCAGGTGGTGCTATTTCTAAAGCATTTGATGAATCTGATTTAAAAAATAAATAATTTATGAAAGATCAAATAGAAATATTTGGTCTTTTTTTATGAAATACTTGACCTTCTAGCTACTCTAAAGTGTATGTTTCAAGTAGAAAGAAGGGAAATAAGATGAAAAAGTTAGTGAAATTAATCATGGTTCTTGTTTTAGTGATGGTGAGTGGATGTACAACACAAAAGAAAGAAGAAAATGCAAGAGTAATAGATACAAGTATATTTCTTTACAAAGTATCTAATCAAAAAGGAGAATATTCATATTTATTTGGAACTTGTCATCCAGGCAGATATCCTATTAAAAGTTTGGATAAGGTAACAGAAAAGGCATTAGATGAAAGTGATTCGATTTATTTAGAATGTGATATGAATCCATCACCACAAAAAACAGAAGAAATCACTAAATACAATACGTACAATTCAATTCGTGATTTAGGTCTAGAAGATAAATATGAAAATCTTATGAAACAATACAAAAGTTTGAAAGGAAAACCTGGTTATGCACTCTATAATGTATTTGTAATAAACTCACTTATAAATAGTGATCCTGAAGTATTGAATAAGGCAAATATAAGTAAATTTAGTGCAATTGATAATTATATTTATGAATATGCACAAAAGAAAAAGAATTTTAAAGAAGTTGAAGGCATTGAATTTCAAATGAAGCTATTAACTGAATTATCAGGGGATTACTCGGAGACTATATTAGATAATTTGGCTAATAAAAAAATGGTAATAAGTAGTGCTAAAAAAGATTTAGATGCTTACTATAGTGGTAATACACAATATTATGAAGATGAACAAAATTTGTTGTTAGAGCAGTTAGAACAATTAAATGATAAAGATAAAGAAAAGTATGAAAAGTATTGGAATGTACTTGCATATAATAGAAATATTCACATGAAAGATACGCTAGTTAATAGTATTAATAATGGTAAACATGATTTTATAGGTGTGGGATGCAAACATCTTTATGGTAAAAAAGGAATTATTCAATTGTTAAAGGATGATGGCTATTTAGTTGAATGTATGAAATAATGAAGGTAGGTGAAAATTATGCAGATAAAAGAAGTTCAGGAAAAATTAAAAATCAGTTCTTATACTTTGAGATATTATGAAAAGATGGGTTTAATACAACCCTATCGAGATGAAAATGGTTATCGAAATTATAATGAAGAAGATATTCACAAGATAGAAAGAATCATGTTTTTAAGAGATATCAATGTACCAATAGAAGATATTAAAGATATTTTAGATAATAAAGTCACATTTCAAGATGTTTTAGAAAACCATATTGAAAAAGTGAATACCCAAATAGAATCATTACAATATATAAAAAATATGTGTGAAGATTTAAAAGAAAAGAATATTCCCTTATTAGATCAAGTAATTGAAGATAATCAAATAGGAGATAAAAAAGTTAATAAGAGAGACTTAAAGAAAGTATTTGATTATTTTAAGAAAGATCAAACAGTGATCATTGGAACAAGATTTGATTTGAATATGTATTTTAGAACATTTATTTATGCATTGATTACTGCCCCAATGCTAACATTTGTAGCTATTAATTATTTACAAAGATTTCATATTTTGGAAAAGGGAATAATAGACCATATTTTCATTTATTTAATACTAATAATTTTAGTTATATTGCTTTCAATAGTAAGTATCTCTTATATGTGCTCTTGTCAAAATTATATAGAACTTACAGATAATAAGATTTCTATTTTAGATGCTAAGAAAGTATCACATTTAAAATTAAGCTACTTAGTTTTAAAAAGAGATTTAACAACTATTATGGAGAATTATAGTTGGGAGGATTTAGAATATGTAGAAGTTAAATTAGTGATTAAATATGGTGGAATAGGAATGGGAACAAGTAAAACAATGTATTATTATTTGCCAAACTATATATTTCATTTTAAAAATTCTTCAAGCAAAAGTTTTTTAGAATGGAATAATCCTAAAGCAGCTTATCAAATATTAAGAAATAAAAATATAGAAATTGTGACTAGTGATGAAATGCTTGATTGTTTTGAACAAAAGAAATTGAGTGTATATGATTTTTTTGAAAATATCTATCATAAAAATGGTAAAAACAGATAGTTAAAAAAGTAGGTGAAAATTATGCAAATAAAAGAAGTACAAGAAAAACTAAAAATCAGTTCTTATACTTTGAGATATTATGAAAAGATGGGTTTAATACAACCCTATCGAGATGAAAATGGTTATCGAAATTATAATGAAGAAGATATTCACAAGATAGAAAGAATCATGTTTTTAAGAGATATCAATGTACCAATAGAAGATATTAAAGATATTTTAGATAATAAAGTCACATTTCAAGATGTTTTAGAAAACCATATTGAAAAAGTGAATACCCAAATAGAATCATTACAATATATAAAAAATATGTGTGAAGATTTGAAAGAGAAGAATATCCCATTATTAGATCAAGTAATTGAAGATAATCAAATAGGAGATAAAAAAATCAAGAAAAGAGATTTAAAGAAAGTATTTGATTATTTTAAGAAAGATCAAACGGTAGTTATTGGTTATAAGTCGATACCAAGGAGTCTATTAGGTATTTGTGCTTTATCTTTATTTATTTCTGCTATTTTTGGAATTTTAATAGGTTTAGCATTTCCTAATATGATTTCTTATGTTAACGAACAAACACAAAATTCAGTACAACATTTTCAAATATCTTTTTATGAAGCATCAGGGAGACTCATCATTCTTTCTATGTGTATTTCATTTATTATTCTTTTGATTATATTTATTATTTGTGAAACTAAATTAGAATATGTTGAATTAACAGATAATAAGATTTCAATTTGTAGTTATCGCTATCAAAGTAGAAAATCTATTTTAAAAAGTTTGATAACTAAAAAAGAAAATAATGAAAATAAGGAATATAGTTGGCAGGATTTAAGAAGAGTAAAAATAGAACTTTATTTTACAAAAGGTGGTGGAGGACATCAGGGATTATATACATTTTATGTAATACAATTTAGTTTTATTTTTCAAGATGGATTTGAATTTGTCATTGATATGGGAAAATCAGTTGAGGAAAATCCTAACATGGTTTATCAAATATTAAGAAATAAGAATATTGATATCCAAGCAAGTGATGAAGTGATTGATTTCTTTGAACAAGATGAATTAAAATTGTACGATTTTTTTGAAAATATTTATCATAAAAATGGAAAGAATAGATAAGAGGATTAGATGTAAGTTTAATCCTTTTTCTTTGTTAATAAATTAACTTTATTTTTTTGGTAAATGACTGTTGTAAATTGTTCTTAAAAGAGTACAATGTAGTGGGATTTAGGGAGAAAGATTATGAAAAAGATAAAAAAAAGAGATTTAATTAGTTTTGGGTGTGTCTTTTGTTCTTCGCTGATTATGGCTGCTACAACTAAAACATTTGTTAGACCAGCACACTTATTGTCAGGTGGGTTTATGGGTATTGCCTTACTTGTAGATATGATTGCTGATTTATTTGGAAAATCAATTCCAACAGCATTCACTTTAGTTGCTTTAAATGTACCTGTTGCGCTTATTTGTGCCAAGAAAATATCAAAACGATTTGTATTCTTTTCATTATTACAAGTCTTTTTAACATCATTTTTATTACAAATCATTCCAAATTATCCATTATTTGATGAACAAGTTTTAAATGTTGTATTTGGTGGATATATTTGGGGAATGAGTATTGTACTTGCTTTAAAAGCAGGTGCTTCTTCAGGTGGTACAGATTTTATTGCTTTATATTTTGCTAATAAAAATGGGCGAGAAATCTGGATGCAAGTATTTGTATTTAATGCTATGATTTTATGTATCTTTGGGTGTATTTTTGGTTTTGATAAAGCAGGGTATTCTATCTTATTCCAATTTATCTCAACAAAAACAATTTCTACATTCCATACACGATATAAACGTGTTATGTTACATATTTATACATCTAAAAAAGATGAAGTGGTGAATACATATTTAGAAAAGTTTCATCATGGGATTACTGCTTTAGATGGTTATGGAGGATATTCACATCATCCTGTAAGCTATTTAACAGCAGTTGTATCAAGTTATGAAGTTGGAGATGTTTTAGAAGCTTTAAAAGAAACAGATCCTAAAATTATTGTTTCTGTAACTAAAGTTGAAAACTTTATTGGACGTTTTTATAATAAACCATTGGATTAACGAGTATATACTCGTTAATTTTTTATGTCTTTTGATGCAAAATAGAATAGAATCCACCTTCAATACTGTAAGCATCATAACCTTGTTGACATAAATCATCTGCTAGTTTTTTTGATTTAGCTCCGCTATAACAAATAAATATAAGTGGTTCTTTTTTAGAAAAATAATATTGATTGAGATTGAACTTTTCATAGGGAATATTTGTGAATTTTGTCAGATGAACTTTCTTATACTCATAGGGATCTCTTAAATCGACAAATTGATAATCATTCTCTAACATAGATGGGATTTTTTGGATAGGGATTACATTTGTGTTTTTCATGTTTTTCACCTCATAATATAATATGAAATTAATTGAAAACAATGATTATAGATGATATAATTCAGCCATGGAGGAATTATAAAAATGGACAAAAAAACAATTAGAGATATTGAAGTCGCTGGAAAAACTGTTTTAGTTCGTGTTGACTTCAACGTACCAAGAAGTAAAGAAACAGGAGAAATCACTAATGATAATCGTATTGTTGCTGCATTACCAACAATCAAATATTTATTAGAACAATCTCCAAAAGCTATCGTTTTATTCTCACACTTAGGTAAAGTTAAAACTGAAGAAGACAAAGCTAAAAATAACTTAGCTGTTGTTGCTCCTAGATTAGCTGAATTATTAGGTAGAGATGTAAAATTCGTAGATTGCACTCGTGGTGCTGAATTAGAAGAAGCTGTTAAAAATGCTGAAAATGGACAAGTTATCTTAGTTCAAAATACTCGTTATGAAGCTGGAGAAAGTAAAAATGATCCTGAATTAGGAAAATACTGGGCTTCATTAGGTGATGTATTTGTTGAAGATGCATTCGGTTCAGTTCATAGAGCTCATGCTTCTACAGCTGGAATCCCTGCTCATTTACCATCAGCTGCTGGTTTCTTAGTAGAAAAAGAAATCAACTACATTGGAAAAGCTGTAAGTAATCCAGAAAGACCAATGGTTGCTATCTTAGGTGGAGCTAAAGTTTCTGATAAAATCTTAGTTATCGAAAACTTATTAAAAATCGCTGATAAAGTTATCGTTGGTGGAGGTATGTGCTATACTTTCGCTAAAGCTCAAGGTCATTCAATTGGTAACTCTTTAGTTGAAGATGATAGAATTGATGTAGCTAAAGATATCTTAGCTAAAGCTGGAGATAAATTAATTTTACCTGTTGACTCTGTAATCAACACTGCATTTGCTGCAGAAGGTGATATTAAAGTTTGTGGTGAAGATGTACCTGATGGATACATGGGATTAGACATCGGACCTAAATCTGTAGAAAACATCAAAGCTGCTTTAGCTGGTGCTAAAACAGTTGTATGGAATGGACCTATGGGTGTATTCGAAATGGAACCATTCGCTAAAGGAACAATCGCTGTATGTGAAGCTTTAGCTGGTTTAGAAGGTGCTAACACTATCATTGGTGGTGGAGATAGCGCTGCTGCAGTAATGCAACTTGGATATGCTGATAAAGTTTCTCACATCTCAACTGGTGGTGGAGCTTCATTAGAATATATGGAAGGTAAAGTTCTTCCAGGTATCGCTGCAATTGATGATAAATAATAAGGAAGGTATTTGTAATCATGAGAAAACCAATTATCGTAGGAAACTGGAAAATGAATAAAACAATCGCTGCTACAAAAGCATTCGTAGAAGCTGTTGATCCAGAAGTAACTGATAAAGCTGATTGGGGAATTGCTACTCCATACTTAGCTTTACAAACTGCAAAAGCAGGAGCTAAAAACTTAATCGTAGCTGCTGAAAACGTACACTTCAAAGATAGCGGAGCTTATACTGGTGAAGTATCTGTTGAAATGTTAAAAGAAATCGGAGTTGAATGGGTTATCTTAGGTCACTCTGAAAGAAGACAATATTTTGGTGAAACTGATGAAACAGTTAACGCTAAAATGATTCAAGTTCTTAAAAATGATATGACTCCAATCGTATGTGTTGGTGAAACATTAGAACAATATGAAGCTGGAACTACTAAAGATGTTGTTAAAACTCAAGTAGTTGCTGCTTATAAAGATGTATGTCCTAAATGTGCTTCAAGAAGCGTTATCGCTTATGAACCAGTATGGGCTATCGGAACTGGAAAAACTGCTACAAACGAAATTGCTCAAGATGTTTGTGGATATATCCGTTCAGTAGTTGCTGAATTATATGGACAAGAAGTTGCTGATCAAGTAAGAATTCAATATGGTGGATCTGTTAAACCTGAAGGTTTAAAAGCATTATTAGAACAACCTGATATTGATGGTGCTTTAGTTGGTGGAGCTTCATTAGTTGAAGATTCATACAAAGCAATGATCGCTGCTTTAGACTAATTGTTGTTTAAACTCTAGGAAAATTCCTAGAGTTTTTCTTTTTTTTAAATTTATTTGATAAAATGCAAAAAAATATAAAAAAGTATTGCATTTATCAAGAGATAATGGTAAATTAGTTGTCGACGCAATAGGTTAATTGCGCATTCATTGTTGTGTGGAAGGGTAACACCCATTTGACCACAACACGGACAAATTTTTACAAGGAGGAAATGTCGCGTGAGTAAGAAAGTTGTTAGAGTTATGAAAATTCAATTCAAAGCAGGGCAAGCTAAACCTGGTCCAGCATTAGCAGGTGCAGGTATCCAAATGCCTAAATTCTGTACTGCTTTCAATGATCAAACTAAAGATCGTATGGGAGAAACAGTACCAGTTGTCTTAACAGTATATGAAGACAAAGATTTCAGCTTTGTATTAAAAACTGCTCCAGCTTCAGAAATGATTAAAAAAGCTTTAGGAGTACAAAAAGGTTCTAGTAATGCAGGAACAACTACTGTAGGAACATTATCAGCTGATAAATTAAAAGAAATCGCTGAATACAAAATGCCTGACTTAAATGCTTATGATTTAGATGCTGCAATGAAAATCGTTGCTGGTACAGCTAAAAACATGGGTGTAAAAGTTGAAGGAATCGATGCGTAAGCATCACGTGGAAGGATAATCCGTTATAACCACTAAGGAGGAAATTAAATGGCAAAGAAAAGTAAAAGATATACAGAAGCAGCTGCATTAATTGAAAATGGAAAACTTTATTCAGCTGAAGAAGCTATTGAATTAGTTAAAAAAACAAGTAATGTAAAATTCGATGCAAGTGTCGATGTTGCTTTCAATTTAGGATTAGATGTTAGACAAGCAGATCAACAATTACGTGGAGCTGTTGTATTACCACACGGAACTGGTAAAACTAAAAAAGTTTTAGTTGTAGCTGAAGGAGAAAAAGCTCAAGAAGCTAAAGATGCTGGTGCAGATATCGTTGCTGGTAAAGAAATTTTAGAAGACATCAAAAAAGGATGGTTAGATTTCGAAGTTATGATCGCTACTCCTAACATGATGGCTGAATTAGGTAAATTAGGACGTATCTTAGGACCTAAAGGTTTAATGCCTAACCCAAAAACTGGAACAGTAACTATGGATGTTGCTAAAGCAGTTCAAGAAACAAAAGCTGGTAAAGTAACTTACCGTACTGATAAAGAAGGTAATGTTCATTTACCAATCGGTAGAGTATCATTTGATGATGCTAAATTAGTTGAAAACTTCAACACAATTTATGATTTAATCGTAAGATTAAAACCAACATCAGCTAAAGGTACTTATATTAAAAACATTGCAGTTTCATCAACTATGGGACCTGCAATCAAAGTTCAAACTACTAAATAGTTTGTAAAAAATGTCGCAATCAATATACCGTAGACAGTAACTGGGAAACCTTAATTTGTTACCGAGGTGTTGAGTTTATGAAGAACTTGAACTCCTATCTACGTATGGGAGTTTTAAATATAGCGCGTATATTGTTGCATATATAAAAATTTATAGGAGGTGTAGCAATGTCAGTAGAAGCAATCAATGCGAAAAAAGTCGTTGTTGAAGAAATCGCTGGTAAATTTAATGATTCACAATCTGCTGTAGTAGTAGAATATCGTGGATTATCAGTAGCAGAAGTCACTGAATTACGTAAATCATTACGTGAAGAAGATGTTGAATTCAAAGTTTACAAAAACAAATTAGTTCAAAGAGCTACTGAAAGCGCTGGATATGCTGAAATCAATGATAAATTAGTAGGTCCAAACGCTATTGCATTCGGTCATAGTGATGCCGTTGCACCTGCAAGAATTTTAGCTAACTTTGCTAAAGATCATGAAGCTTTAGTAATCAAAGCTGGAATTGTTGAAGGAAAAGTATTAGAAGTAGAAGAAATTAATGAAATTGCTAAATTACCTGGACGTGAAGGAATGTACTCAATGTTACTTGGTATGTTACAAGCACCAGTTAGCAAATTCGCTAGAGTTGTAAAAGCTGTAGCAGATGCAAGAGAAGAAAACGGTGGAGAAGCACCAGTTGAAGCACCTGCTGAAGAAAAAGTAGAAGAAGCTGCTGAATAAGCAGAATTAATGAAAAGGAGAATATAAACATGGCAAAATTAACACATGAAGATATCTTAGCTTACTTAGAAGAAGCTACTATTTTAGAATTAAATGATTTAGTAAAAGCAATCGAAGAAAAATTTGATGTAACTGCTGCTGCACCAGTTGCTGTAGCTGCTGCTGCTGATGCTGGAGCTGCTGCTGAACCTACAGAAGTTAACGTAACATTAACTGAAGTTGGTGGAACTAAAGTTGCTGTAATCAAAGCTGTAAGAGAAATCACTGGATTAGGATTAGTTGATGCTAAAGGATTAGTTGACAAAGCACCTTCAGTAATCAAAGAAAAAGTATCTGCTGATGAAGCTAAAGAAATCAAAGAAAAATTAGAAGCTGCTGGAGCTACAGTAGAAGTTAAATAATTATAACTTTGATTTAAAAGAAGGATCTTACGATTCTTCTTTTTTTTATTGGTTAACATTCTATTTATTTGTATAATAAAGAAAAAGGAAATAGAGGAAATACAAATGAAACATTATTTTACAGATAATACTGATTTAAAAAGTGAACAATCACAATTTATTTTTAGATTTCATAAATATGATCTTTTATTTACAAGTGATAATGGTGTTTTTTCTAAAAACATGATAGATTATGGATCACGTGTTTTATTAGACAATATCGAAATTACAAATGAAAAAACACTTCTTGATGTAGGATGTGGTTATGGAACTTTCGGAATATGTCTTAATAAAGTTTATTCACATTTAAATGTGGATATGGTCGATGTCAATGATCGTGCACTTGAACTTGTCAAATTAAATGCTAAAAATAATAATATTCATGCAAATATTTATAAAAGCTTTATTTATGAAAATGTTCAAGGAAGTTATGATGTGATCGTAACAAATCCACCAGTAAGAGCGGGTAAAGAAGTTGTAACTACAATTTTACAAGAATCAATTGAATATCTTAATGAGAATGGAAGTTTATGGGTTATTTTACAAAAGAAACAAGGAGCTCCTTCGGCTAAAAAGAAAATGGAAGAAGTTTTTGGAAATTGTGAAATTGTTAAAAGAGATAAGGGATATTACTTGTTACATAGTGTAAAAAGATAATATTTCTTTTTTTATTTTTATAAAAAAAGGTATTGACTTTTTTGAAACCTTTATCTAAAATACAATAATGACTATTAATATTTAAAATCAAGCGTTTTTGTGCGCTCAAAAACAGTTTAATAGAGATAAAGAAGGGTGGAGTTAATTCGTGGAAAAGCATACAACTACAGCAAAAAGCAAGATTACTCGTCGTAATTACTCTAGGATTTCAGGATCTTTAGAGTTACCAAATTTAGTAGAAATTCAAACAAATTCCTATAAATGGTTTAAAGAAGTAGGAATTAAAGAAGTATTTGATGATATCTACCCAATTACAAACTTTAATGAAACTTTATCATTAGAATTTGTTGATTGTGCCTTTGATGAACCAAAATATTCCGTAAACGAAAGTAAAGATCGTGATGCAAACTATGCAGCACCAATTCGTGCTACTTTACGTTTAATCAATTCAGGAACTGGTGAAATTAAAGAACAAGAAGTATTTATGGGTGATTTCCCATTAATGACTGATTCAGGAACTTTCATTATTAATGGGGCAGAACGTGTTATTGTATCTCAATTAGTACGTTCACCAGGGGCATACTTTGCTGATGCCATTGATAAAAGTGGTAAAACTGTCTTTGAAGGTAGTATTATCCCATCAAGAGGGACTTGGTTAGAGTTCGAAAATGATGCAAAAGATGTTTTAAATGTTCGTATTGACCGTAATAGAAAAATCCCAGGAACAGTTTTATTACGTGCTTTAGGACTTTCTAGTAATGAAGATATTATTAATGTTTTTGGTGATCATGAATTTATTTTGAACACTTTAGCAAAAGATAATACAACAAACACAGAAGAAGCTTTAATTGAAATTTATAATAAATTAAGACCAGGAGAACCTGCTACATTAGAAGGTGCTACAAGCCTTTTATATACTAGATTCTTTGATCCTAAACGTTATGATTTAGCTAAAGCTGGTCGTTTCAAATTTAAGAAAAAATTAAGTTTATTAGATCGTATTGCAGGACGTGTTCTTGCTGAAGATGTTAAAGATGTTGATGGTAACGTTGTTTGTACAAAAGGAACAGTTATTACAAATGAAGTTATTGATACATTAAGACCTGTTTTTGAAGCAGGTGCACACACTGTTGAAATGAAAACTAATCCTCGATTAGAAAGTAATGGTGTATTACAAGTAGTTCATGTTTATGTTGATGAATCACGTACTAAAGTTATGAAAGTAATTGGTACAGATTTATCATTAAATTGTAAATATGTTACAATCTCTGACATGATTGCAGCATATTCATATATGTTGAACTTAGTTGATATTTTCAATTCTTATGATTTAGCACCTGAAGATAGAGTATCTCATATGGCTCGTATTGGTTTATTAGATGATATCGATCATTTAGGAAATAGACGTGTACGTTCTGTAGGTGAATTAATTCAAAACCAATTCAGAATTGGATTATCAAGAATGGAAAGAGTTGTTAAAGAAAGAATGTCATTATCTGAAGTGGATTCAGTAACACCACAATCTTTAACAAATATTCGTCCATTAACTGCCGCAATGAAAGAATTCTTTGCGTCATCACAATTATCACAATTCATGGATCAAATTAACCCATTAGCCGAATTAACAAATAAACGTCGTTTATCTGCATTAGGGCCAGGTGGTTTATCAAGAGACCGTGCAGGATATGAAGTCCGTGACGTACATGCTTCCCATTATGGAAGAATTTGTCCAATCGAAACTCCTGAAGGTCCAAACATCGGGTTAATTTCAACTTTAGCATCTTATGCTAAAATCAATGAATATGGATTTATTGAAACTCCATATCGTAAAGTTAATAAATGTGTTATCGATGAAGACGATGTACGTTATTTAACTGCTGATGAAGAAAAAAATTACATTATTGCACAAGCAAATGTACAAACATCTGATGAAGGTGAAATCTTAGATGAACAAGTTATCGCCCGTCATTTAGGTGAAAATATTATGGCTAAAAGAGAAGAAGTTGATTTTATCGATATTTCTCCAAAACAAATTGTTTCTGTTGCCACTTCATGTATTCCATTCTTGGAAAACGATGATGCAACTCGTGCTTTAATGGGTGCCAATATGCAACGTCAAGCTGTACCTTTATTAAATCCACATACACCATTTGTTGGAACAGGTATGGAATATCAAGCTGCAAGAGATTCTGGAGCAGCTTTAGTAAGTAAACATAACGGTACTGTAAGTTATGTAGATGCTAAACGTATTGAAATCGTGGATGATGAAGCAGTTGTTCACAAATATCGTTTAACAAAATTTGCTATTTCGAATGCAGGAACTTGTATCAACCATAAACCAATTGTTAAAGCTGGTGAAAAAGTTGTTGTTGGTCAAGTATTAGCTGATGGTCCAGCAATGGAACAAGGTGAATTAGCATTAGGTCAAAACGTGTTAGTTGGTTTCATGACATGGAATGGTTATAACTACGAAGATGCCGTTATTATGTCTGAAAGATTAGTAAAAGAAGATGTTTATACATCTATTCATATTGATGAATATTCAATTGAATGTCGTGATACAAAATTAGGACCTGAAGAAATTACAAGAGATATCCCTAACGTTGGGGATGAAGCACGTAAAAACTTAAATAGTGATGGTATCATCATGATTGGTGCTGAAGTTAAAGAAGGAGATATCTTAGTTGGTAAAGTTACTCCAAAAGGTCAAGCTGAATTATCAGCAGAAGAAAAATTATTACTTGCAATCTTTGGTGAAAAGTCAAGAGAAGTTAAAGATAATTCATTAAGAGTTCCTCATGGTGGGGCTGGTATCGTTCATGATATTAAAATCTTTGATCGTAAAAATGGTGATGAATTACAACCAGGTGTTAACCGTGTTGTTAAAGTTTATATCGTTCAAAAACGTAAAATCTCTGAAGGAGATAAAATGGCTGGACGTCATGGTAATAAAGGGGTTATTTCAAAAATCTTACCAATCGAAGATATGCCACACTTAGAAGATGGTACACCATTAGATATCATGTTAAATCCATTAGGGGTTCCATCTCGTATGAATATCGGACAAGTATTAGAGTTACATTTAGGTTATGCAGCTAGACAATTAGGTTTATATATTGCTACTCCTGCTTTCGATGGTTTACATCGTGAAGACTTAGAAGCATTAATGAAAGAAGCAGGAATGAATGAAGATGGAAAACAACCTGTTATTTCTGGACGTACGGGTGAATATTTTGATTCTCCTGTATCTGTAGGTATTATGTACTTCGTTAAATTATCACACATGGTTGATGATAAATTACATGCACGTTCAGTAGGACCTTATTCATTAGTTACTCAACAACCACTTGGAGGTAAAGCTCAAAATGGTGGACAAAGATTTGGGGAAATGGAAGTTTGGGCACTTGAAGCTTATGGTGCTGCTTATACACTTCGTGAAATCTTAACTGTTAAATCTGATGATGTTGTTGGACGTGTTAAAACATATGAAGCTATTGTTAAAGGACAACCAATGCCAGAACCAGGATTACCTGAATCGTTTAGAGTATTAAAGAAAGAATTACAAGCATTAGCATTAGATATTCGTTTATTAGATGAAAATGATCAAGAAATTGATGAAAGAAATATCGAAGATGAAGAAAGACGTTTCCCAAGATCAATTGAAAAAGAAGATGTAAACGAAGAAAAAGAAGTTGTTACTGATGCTATGAAATCTGAAGAATTAGTTGAAACTGAAGAAAGTGAATCATTATAAGGAGGGAATAGAAAATGGCAAATACTAATAAATTTTCATCAATCCAAATTGGATTAGCATCTCCTGAAAAAATTCGTGAATGGTCTTATGGTGAAGTAAAAAAACCTGAAACGATTAACTATCGTTCTCAAAAGCCTGAAAAAGATGGTCTATTCTGTGAAAGAATCTTTGGACCATCTAAGGATTGGGAATGTAGTTGTGGAAAATATAAGAAAATTAGATATAAAGGTGTTGTATGTGATCGATGTGGTGTAGAAGTTACTAAATCTGCAGTACGTCGTGAACGTATGGGACATATCGAATTAGCTACACCAGTAGCACATATTTGGTATTTAAAAGGTATTCCATCAAGAATGGGATTAATCTTAGATATGTCACCAAAACAACTAGAAGAAATTATTTATTTTGTTTCTTATGTTGTTATTGATAAAGGAACTACACCTTTAGAATACAAACAAGTATTATCTGAAAGAGATTATCGTAAATGTTATGAACAATTTGGTCATACATTTGAAGCTCAAATTGGGGCTGAAGCGATTCAAACTTTATTAAAACAAGTTGATTTAGATGCAGAATTTGAACTTGTATCTAAAGAATTAAAAGAAGCTCAAGGACAAAAACGTACTAAATTATTGAAGAGATTAGAAGCTATTGAAGCATTTAGATCTTCTGATAATCAACCTGAATGGATGATTCTTGAAGCATTACCAGTTATACCACCTGATTTAAGACCTATGTTACAATTAGATGGTGGACGTTTTGCGACAAGTGATTTAAATGATTTATATAGACGTGTTATTACTCGTAATAATCGTTTGAAAAAATTATTAGAACTTGGAACACCTTCTATTATCGTTCAAAATGAAAAACGTATGTTACAAGAAGCTGTTGATGCCTTAATTGATAATGGTCGTCGTTCTAAACCAATTACTGGTGCTGGTGGACGTGCGTTAAAATCATTAAGCCATACATTAAAAGGTAAACAAGGACGTTTCCGTCAAAACTTATTAGGTAAACGTGTTGACTATTCAGGACGTTCAGTTATCGCTGTAGGACCAGACTTAAAAATGTATCAATGTGGTATTCCACGTGAAATGGCATTAAGCTTATTTAAACCATTTGTTATCCATGGTTTAGTTGATCAAGAAATTGCTACAAATATTAAAGCAGCTGAAAGATTAATTGATAAAATGGATGATAAAATTTGGCCAATCGTTGAAGAAGTTATCAAAGCACACCCAGTATTATTAAACCGTGCCCCAACTCTTCATAGATTAGGTATTCAAGCATTCGAACCTAAATTAGTAGAAGGACGTGCTATTCGTCTTCACCCATTAGTAACTCCAGCGTTCAACGCCGATTTCGATGGGGACCAAATGGCTGTCCATGTACCATTAGGTGAAGAAGCAATTCAAGAAGCAAGACAATTAATGTTAGGATCAACAAATATCTTAGGTCCTAAAGATGGTAAACCTATCGTTACTCCATCCCAAGACATGGTGTTAGGTAATTACTACTTAACATTAGAAGATGTTGGAGCAATTGGTGAAGGTACTGTCTTTGCTGATAGAAATGAAGTTGATCATGCATATTTTGCTAAAACTGTAAATCTTCATACAAGAGTTGCTATTAAAGCATCTGCATTACACAATGCAACATTTACAGAAGCACAAAATAACAGTTATTTAATTACAACTGTAGGTAAAATTTTCTTTAATGATATCTTTGATGGACAATTCCCATTTATCAATGAACCAGGTAAAGAAAACTTATCTGGAACACCTGATAGATACTTTGTTCCAATGGGAACTGATATTAAATCACATATTGCTGCTCAACAACCAGTTAAACCATTAGGTAAAAAAGCATTAGGAAGCATCATTGATGAAGTGTTCAAACAATCTGCATTAACTGATACAAGTTTAATGCTTGATAAGTTAAAAGACCAAGGATTTAAATATTCAACAATTGCTGGTATTACAGTATCTGCTTATGATATCCAAGTGCCACAAGCTAAATTTGAAATCTTTGATAAAGCAGATCAAAAACTTGAACAAATTAAAACTTTCTATAATAAAGGTAAATTAACTGAAGCAGAAAGATACCAAAGCGTAATCAAATTATGGACTGGTGTTAAAGATGAAGTCCAAGAAGTCGTTCGTCAAGAGTTCGAAGCTGATGATCGTAACCCAATCTTCATCATGTCTGATTCAGGTGCCCGTGGATCACTTTCTAACTTCACTCAGTTAGTAGGTATGCGAGGATTGATGTCAAATCCAAAAGGGGAAACAATCGAGTTACCAATCAAGTCTGCCTTCCGTGAAGGTTTAACAGCATCAGAATTCTTTATTTCAACACACGGTGCCCGTAAAGGTTCTACAGATACTGCCTTAAAGACTGCCGATTCAGGTTACTTAACAAGACGTTTAGTAGACGTTGCTCAAGAAGTTATTATTTCTGAAGAAGATTGTGGAACAGATAGAGGATTCGTTGTTACTGAATTATACAATACAGATGACAATACTGTAATTGTTCCATTATATGACCGTTTAGTTGGTCGTTATTCACAAAAAGATGTTTACCATCCAGAAACTAAAGAATTATTAGTTGCTGCAGGTGAAATCTTTACTGAACAAAACGCTAAAGTTGTTTGTGATGCAGGTATTAAAGAAGTTGAAATTCGTTCAGTTCTTGGCTGCGTTGCTAAAGGCGGAGTTTGTAAAAAATGTTATGGTCGTAACTTAGCAACAGGTAATGTTGTTGAATTAGGTGAAGCTGTTGGGGTTATGGCTGCACAATCAATCGGTGAACCAGGTACTCAGTTAACAATGCGTACTTTCCATGATGGTGGGGTTGCCGGTGGTGCCGATATCACTCAAGGGTTACCTCGTATTCAAGAATTATTTGAAGCACGTAATCCAAAAGCTAAATCAATTATTTCTGAAATTGATGGTGAAGTATCAAATATTATTGATAATGCAGGAAGAATGGAAGTTGTTGTTTCTAACGATTTAGAAACAAGAAGTTACTTAACTCCATATGGTGCAAAATTAAGAGTTAATGTTGGTGATGAAGTACGTATTGGTGATAAAATCACTAAAGGTTCTATTGATCCAAAAGAATTATTAAATGTAGCTGATACAGAAGCTGTTGAAAATTATATTATTAAAGAAGTTCAAAAAGTATATCGTATTCAAGGTATCGAAATTTCTGATAAACATATCGAAATTATCGTAAGACAAATGTTGAAGAAAATTAGAATTGTTGAAGGTGGAGATACTGGAACACTTCCTGGAACACATGTTAATGTAACTCAATTTACTGAATTAAATAGAGAAGCATTAAAAGAAGGAAAACATCCAGCTGTTGGTAGACCAATCTTATTAGGTATTACTAAAGCATCTCTTGAAACTGATTCATTCTTATCTGCAGCATCATTCCAAGAAACTACTAAGATCTTAACTGATGCATCAATTAAAGGTAAGAAAGATATGTTAAAAGGATTAAAAGAAAATGTATTAATTGGTAAATTATTACCAGCTGGTACAGGATTTAGAGGGCCTTTAAAATCACCTGAAACATTAGCAAAAGAAGCTGAAGAAGCAAAAGCAGCTGAACTTGCTAAATATGATTTATTAGATGATAATCATGAAAATCTTGGAGATCAATTATAAAAAAATAGGCTTAGGCCTATTTTTTTTATATTTTTTAATTTTTTTGTTGACATTATCATTTTAATACTATAATATATTGTCAGTGCCCTGATTGGGTGCAATATTTATTGATTAAATATGAAACACCCGGTATTGTGTGTTATCAAGAAAGGAGAAAGAAATGCCTACAATTAACCAATTAGTAAGACAAGGTCGTACTGATAAAACAACAAAATCAAATTCACCTGCTTTAAATAGAGGTTATAACTCATTAGCTAAAAAAGCTACATCAACTAAATCACCTCAAAAGCGTGGTGTGTGTACTCGTGTTGCTACTATGACACCTAAAAAACCTAACTCGGCTTTACGTAAATATGCCCGTGTTAGATTATCAAATGGTATGGAAGTAACTGCATATATTCCAGGAATTGGACATAACTTACAAGAACATAGTGTTGTTTTAATTCGTGGTGGTCGTGTTAAAGACTTACCAGGGGTTCGTTACCATATTATCCGTGGTACAATGGACTGTGCTGGAGTTAACGATCGTAAACAAGCACGTTCTAAATACGGTGCTAAAAAACCAAAAGCTTAATTAATACTTATAGGAGGAAATATATATGTCAAGAAAAGGACGAGTTGCTAAAAGAGACGTTCTACCTGATCCAGTGTATAACTCTAAAACTATTTCTAAACTTATCAACAACATTATGTTAGATGGTAAAAAAGGTGTTGCTCAAAACATCTTATATGATGCGTTTAAAAAAGTAGAAGAAAAAACTGGAAACCCAGCTATGGAAGTCTTTGATCAAGCAATTAACAATATTATGCCAGTTCTTGAACTTAAAGTAAGACGTATTGGTGGGGCTAACTACCAAGTACCAGTTGAAGTTTCTTCAGAAAGAAGAATGACTTTAGGTTTAAGATGGTTAGTAAACTATTCTCGTTTAAGAAACGAAAAAACTATGGTTGATCGTTTAGCAAACGAAATTATTGATGCTTCAAACGGAACAGGTGCTTCTGTTAAGAAGAAAGAAGATACTCATAAAATGGCTGAAGCTAATAAAGCATTCGCTCATTTCCGTTGGTAATATAACGGCTAAAATTTTGAAGGGAGAAAACAAATGGCTCGTGAATTTTCGTTAGAAAAGACTCGTAATATCGGAATCATGGCTCATATTGATGCTGGTAAAACAACAACAACTGAACGTGTCCTTTATTACACTGGTAAAATCCACAAAATTGGTGAAACTCACGAAGGTGCTTCACAAATGGACTGGATGGAACAAGAACAAGAACGTGGAATCACAATCACTTCAGCAGCTACAACTGCTCAATGGAATGGGTATCGTGTTAACATTATCGATACACCAGGCCATGTAGACTTTACAGTCGAAGTAGAACGTTCTTTACGTGTATTAGATGGTGCTGTAACTGTATTAGATGCAAAAGCTGGTGTAGAACCACAAACTGAAACAGTTTGGCGTCAAGCTACTACTTATGGTGTACCTCGTATTGTATTCGCTAATAAAATGGATGCAACAGGTGCAGATTTCATTATGTCATTAGAATCTTTAGAAAAGAGATTAGGAGTACAAGGTGTTGCAATTCAATTACCTATCGGTGCTGAAGATACTTTCGAAGGAATCATTGACTTAATTAAAATGAAAGCTGTTTATTTTGAAGGAGCAAAAGGTGAAAATGTAATTTACAAAGAAATTCCTGAAGAATATATGGCTCAAGCTGAAGAATACCGTGCTAAAATGTTAGATCAAGCAGCAACTTATGATGATGATCTATTAATGAAAGTTTTAGAAGGTGAAGAAGTTACTGAAGAAGAAATTAAAGCAGCAATCCGTAAAGGAACATTAGCTGTAGAATTATTCCCAGTATTATGTGGTTCAGCTTACAAAGATAAAGGTGTTCAACCAATGTTAGATGCAGTAATTGACTTTTTACCTGCACCAACTGACATTCCTTCAATCAAAGGTACTGATGAAGATGGTAATGAAGTAGAAAGACATGCATCAGATGATGAACCTTTCTCAGCATTAGCATTCAAAATCATGGCTGACCCATTCGTAGGAAAATTAACTTTCTTCCGTGTATATTCAGGTACATGTCAATCAGGAAGTTATGTATTAAACTCTACAAAAGATAAAAAAGAACGTTTAGGTCGTATTCTTCAAATGCATGCGAACAAACGTAATGAAATTGATGAAGTTTACGCTGGAGATATCGCTGCAGCTGTAGGTTTCAAAAACACAACAACTGGGGATACTATCTGTGACGAAAAGAATTTCGTTATCCTTGAAAAAATGGAATTCCCTGAACCAGTTATCCAATTAGCTATCGAACCAAAAACTAAACAAGATCAAGATAAGTTAAGTAATGGTTTAATTAAATTAGCTGAAGAAGATCCAACATTCAAAACATTTACTAACCCTGAAACTGGAGATACAGTTATCGCTGGTATGGGTGAATTACACTTAGACGTAATCGTTGACCGTTTAAAAAGAGAATTCAAAGTAGAAGCTAACGTTGGTGCTCCACAAGTTGCTTACCGTGAAACAATCACTCAAGCAGCTGAATGTGAAGGTAAATATGTAAAACAATCTGGTGGTCGTGGACAATACGGTCACGTATGGATCAAATTTGAACCTAATGAAGGTAAAGGATTTGAATTCGTTGATGCTATCGTTGGTGGGGCTGTCCCAAGAGAATATATCAACTCAGTAAAAGTAGGTCTTGAAGATGCACTTGAAACTGGTATGATTGCTGGATACCCTGTATTAGACGTAAAAGCTACATTATTTGATGGTTCTTACCATGATGTCGATTCATCAGAAATGGCATATAAAGTAGCTGCAAGTTTAGCACTTAAAAATGCTGCTAAAAAATGTGGTCCTGTATTATTAGAACCAATTATGGCAGTAGAAGTAACTGCTCCTTCTGAATATTTAGGTAGCGTTATGGGTGATATTTCATCTAGACGTGGTATGATCGAAGGACAAGAAGAAAGAGGAAATGCTGTTTCAGTTCAAGCATCTGTACCATTATCAGAAATGTTCGGATACGCAACTGATTTAAGATCATTTACTCAAGGTCGTGGAAACTATACAATGCAATTTGATAGATACGAAGCTGCACCTAAATCAATTAGAGAAGAAATCATCAAGAAAAATGGTGGAAATGTATAATCTACATTAAAATCAAATAAATATTGATTTTTTCGAACAAATAAACTAGAATGTTTATTGTAAAAAATTAAAAAAATAGGAGGAACCTTAACAATGGCTAAGGAAAAATTTGACCGCTCTAAAGCGCATGTAAATATCGGAACTATTGGTCACGTTGACCATGGTAAAACAACTTTAACAGCTGCAATCACTACTTGTCTTGCTAAAAAAGGACAAGCTGCTGCAATGGATTATGCTTCAATCGATGCTGCTCCAGAAGAAAAAGAACGTGGTATCACAATCAACACTGCACACGTAGAATATCAAACTGAAACTCGTCACTATGCACACGTTGACTGTCCAGGTCATGCTGACTACATCAAAAACATGATCACTGGTGCTGCACAAATGGATGGTGCTATCTTAGTAGTTGCTGCTACTGATGGACCAATGCCACAAACAAGAGAACACATCTTATTATCTCGTCAAGTAGGTGTTCCATACATCATCGTATTCTTAAATAAATGCGATATGGTTGATGACGAAGAATTAATCGACTTAGTAGAAATGGAAGTTCGTGAATTATTAAATGAATATGACTTCCCAGGTGATGATACTCCAGTAATCAGAGGATCAGCATTAAAAGCATTAGAAGGAGATCCTAAATGGACTCCAGCTATCGACGAATTAATGGAAGCTGTAGATACTTATATCCCAACTCCAACTAGAGACGTTGATAAACCATTCTTAATGCCAGTAGAAGACGTTTTCACAATCACTGGACGTGGAACTGTTGCTACAGGTAGAGTAGAACGTGGACAATTAAACTTAAATGACGAATTAGAAATCGTTGGTATCAAAGATACTCAAAAAACAGTTGCTACTGGTATCGAAATGTTCAGAAAATTATTAGATTATGCTGAATCAGGAGATAACGTAGGGGTATTATTACGTGGTATCAACCGTGATCAAATTCAACGTGGACAAGTATTAGCTAAACCTGGTTCAGTACATCCACATACTAAATTCAAAGGTCAAGTATATGTATTAAGTAAAGATGAAGGTGGACGTCATACACCATTCTTCGCTAACTATAGACCACAATTCTATTTCAGAACTACTGATATTACTGGTGTAATCGAATTACCAGAAGGTACTGAAATGGTAATGCCTGGAGATACTGTAGAATTAACAGTTGAATTAATTCACCCAATCGCAATTGAACAAGGAACTAAATTCTCAATTCGTGAAGGTGGTAGAACTGTAGGTTCTGGAAACATCTCTGAAATTATTGAATAATAATTTTAACGAAAGGTCCTTCGGGACCTTTTTATATTTAAGCATTTTTTATTACGAATGTTTCTTATTTGTAGTAAATGACTTTTTGTTCAAAATAGTGCTTTATCTAACGAAAGCGCTTGAATAATAGATATGACTTTGATAAAATAATAGTGCAGATGTAAGTAGTCTGAATATTTGTTTATAGAAGGAGATAATAAAAATGGATCAACAAGAACAAATCGTAATTAACTTAATTGTTAATGCTGGTAGCGCACGTAGTTCAGCTATCGAAGCAATTCAATATGCAAAAGCTGGAGATATCGAAAAAGCTGAAGAATCTTTAGGAAACGCTAAAGAAGCAGTTAATGAAGCTCATCATTCACAAACTGAAATGATTCAAGCTGAAATTAGAGGAGAAAAAGCACCATTAAGCTTATTAATGGTACATGCTCAAGACCACTTAATGACATCATTATTATGCATTGACTTAGCTCAAGAATTCGTTGATGTTTATAAAAAAATTGGTTAATTATAAAAAGAAGCTCTAATATGTTATTTAAAAGTCTAACTTAATGTTAGGCTTCTTTTTTTATAAAAATAAGTATATCTTTGGAGCGATGATGAAAGTCTCGCTGATCAATGATGGACCAACAACGATCATCCTGGACAGTAAAGAAATCATATAGTCATAAGGCAAAGAAACGTTCTGTAAAGATCGTTTCTTTTAATCATGACAAAAAAATACAGATAAAAAAACGTTGATATAAAGGCAGAAAAAGAGGGAAATAGAGAAAAAAATAAAAAAAGACAGAAAAAAAGCTTTACAAAAGGGAGAGGGGATGGTAATATAAATGGGCACTCGACGAGAGAGTCAAGTGAGAGGACATTGAAAACTGAACAGGAAAGAATAAAACACAACGTCAATTAAGTTTAAGAAATAAAAAAGAGCTAAACAGACTAAGAGATTGTCTGAAGAGATAGAAGGACAATGGAGAGTTTGATCCTGGCTCAGGATGAACGCTGGCGGCGTGCCTAATACATGCAAGTCGAACGCTTCACTTCGGTGAAGAGTGGCGAACGGGTGAGTAATACATAAGTAACCTGGCATCTACAGGGGGATAACTGATGGAAACGTCAGCTAAGACCGCATAGGTGTAGAGATCGCATGAACTCTATATGAAAAGTGCTACGGGACTGGTAGATGATGGACTTATGGCGCATTAGCTGGTTGGTAGGGTAACGGCCTACCAAGGCGACGATGCGTAGCCGACCTGAGAGGGTGACCGGCCACACTGGGACTGAGACACGGCCCAGACTCCTACGGGAGGCAGCAGTAGGGAATTTTCGGCAATGGGGGAAACCCTGACCGAGCAACGCCGCGTGAAGGAAGAAGTAATTCGTTATGTAAACTTCTGTCATAGAGGAAGAACGGTGGATATAGGGAATGATATCCAAGTGACGGTACTCTATAAGAAAGCCACGGCTAACTACGTGCCAGCAGCCGCGGTAATACGTAGGTGGCGAGCGTTATCCGGAATTATTGGGCGTAAAGAGGGAGCAGGCGGCACTAAGGGTCTGTGGTGAAAGATCGAAGCTTAACTTCGGTAAGCCATGGAAACCGTAGAGCTAGAGTGTGTGAGAGGATCGTGGAATTCCATGTGTAGCGGTGAAATGCGTAGATATATGGAGGAACACCAGTGGCGAAGGCGACGATCTGGCGCATAACTGACGCTCAGTCCCGAAAGCGTGGGGAGCAAATAGGATTAGATACCCTAGTAGTCCACGCCGTAAACGATGAGTACTAAGTGTTGGGAGTCAAATCTCAGTGCTGCAGTTAACGCAATAAGTACTCCGCCTGAGTAGTACGTTCGCAAGAATGAAACTCAAAGGAATTGACGGGGGCCCGCACAAGCGGTGGAGCATGTGGTTTAATTCGAAGCAACGCGAAGAACCTTACCAGGTCTTGACATCGATCTAAAGGCTCCAGAGATGGAGAGATAGCTATAGAGAAGACAGGTGGTGCATGGTTGTCGTCAGCTCGTGTCGTGAGATGTTGGGTTAAGTCCCGCAACGAGCGCAACCCCTGTTGCCAGTTGCCAGCATTAAGTTGGGGACTCTGGCGAGACTGCCGGTGACAAGCCGGAGGAAGGCGGGGATGACGTCAAATCATCATGCCCCTTATGACCTGGGCTACACACGTGCTACAATGGACAGAGCAGAGGGAAGCGAAGCCGCGAGGTGGAGCGAAACCCATAAAACTGTTCTCAGTTCGGACTGCAGTCTGCAACTCGACTGCACGAAGATGGAATCGCTAGTAATCGCGAATCAGCATGTCGCGGTGAATACGTTCTCGGGCCTTGTACACACCGCCCGTCACACCATGAGAGTCGGTAACACCCGAAGCCGGTGGCCTAACCGCAAGGAAGGAGCTGTCTAAGGTGGGACTGATGATTGGGGTGAAGTCGTAACAAGGTATCCCTACGGGAACGTGGGGATGGATCACCTCCTTTCTAGGGAGAGAAAGTTGTGCTTTCTTGTTTGGTTTTGAATGTCCATGACATTCAAGAGGACATTGAAAACTGGATAGTAGTAAAAAAAATTGCGAAAACGATAAAGAAGAGATTAGACATTAAAGAAAAAATAAGGTCTAGTACGAAAAGTCGAAAGTAACTAAGATTTTACAGCAAGTGTAAACGAAAAAAAGTTCAAGCAAGCAAACCTAGAAGGTAAAGCAAGAAAGGGCGTATGGGGAATGCCTAGGCACACTCCGGCGAAGAAGGACGCAGCAAACAGCGAAATGCGACGGTGAGCGGTAAGCACGTGAAGAGCCGTCGATATCCGAATGGGGGAACCCACACGGAGTCATATCCGTGTATCACATGTCGAATACATAGACATGATGAGGCGAGACGCAGGGAACTGAAACATCTAAGTACCTGCAGGAAGAGAAAATAAGAATGATTTTCTGAGTAGCGGCGAGCGAAAGGGAAAGAGCCCAAACCGATTTTAGGATCGGGGTAGTAGGATCATCGAGGAATCTGACAGAGGATCATAGAGGAATCACATGGGAAGGTGAGCGAGAGAGGGTGAGAGCCCCGTACTCGAAATGAGAGACTGGAGAGAGATGACACCTGAGTAGGGCGGGACACGAGAAATCCTGTCTGAATCAGCCGGGACCATCCGGCAAGGCTAAATACGAGAGAGTGACCGATAGTGAACCAGTACCGTGAGGGAAAGGTGAAAAGAACCCCGGGAGGGGAGTGAAAGAGAACCTGAAACCATATGCCTACAAGAAGTCAGAGCCCGTTAAAGGGTGATGGCGTGCCTTTTGTAGAATGAACCGGCGAGTTACTGTATGGAGCGAGGTTAAGCAGGATATGCGGAGCCGAAGCGAAAGCGAGTCTTAAGAGGGCGCGAGTTGCATGCAGTAGACCCGAAACCGGGTGATCTAGCCATGACCAGGTTGAAGTTGGGGTAAAACCCGATGGAGGACCGAACCGACCCCCGTTGAAACGTTGGCGGATGAGTTGTGGCTAGGGGTGAAATTCCAATCGAACCCGGAGATAGCTGGTTCTCCCCGAAATAGCTTTAGGGCTAGCGTCGAGAGAAGAGTTGCGTGAAGGTAGAGCACTGAATATGTGATGGCCCCATCTCGGGGTACTGAGCATAATCAAACTGCGAATGTCACGCCAACATGCTCGGCAGTCAGACAGCGGGTGATAAGGTCCGTTGTCAAGAGGGAAACAGCCCAGACCATCAGCTAAGGTCCCAAAATGTATGCTAAGTGGAAAAGGATGTGGAGATGTACAGACAACTAGGAGGTTGGCTCAGAAGCAGCCATCCTTTAAAGAGTGCGTAACAGCTCACTAGTCGAATGACTCTGCGCCGATAATTTACCGGGGCTAAGCATACTACCGAAGCTATGGATCCCAAGGGATGGTAGGGGAGCGTTCCATGAACGGAGAAGTACGACCGAAAGGACGTGTGGAGATCATGGAAGAGAGAATGCCGGTGTGAGTAGCGGAACGTGGGTGAGAATCCCACGCACCGAAAACCCAAGGTTTCCAGAGGAAGGTTCGTCCGCTCTGGGTAAGTCGGGACCTAAGGCGAGGCCGAAAGGCGTAGTCGATGGACAACAGGTAGAGATTCCTGTACCCGTATATATGTGAAGGAATGACGGAGAGAGGAAGCTGCAGCCAGCGGCTGGAAGAGCTGGTGCAAGCGAGATATCGGGATGGCAGGCAAATCCACCATCCGAAACGAGAAGGCGTGAAGCGTACGGAAAGCTACGGCGAGTACGGAAGGCAGTGGAGGAACTTCCAAGAAAAGTTTCTAACGTTAAGTATATATGGCCCGTACCGAAAATGGACACACATGGGTGAGGAGAGAATCCTAAGGTGAGCGAGAGAACTATAGCTAAGGAACTCTGCAAAATGACTCCGTAACTTAGGGAGAAGGAGTGCTCATAGAGATATGAGCCGCAGTGAAACGGCCCAAGCGACTGTTTACCAAAAACACAGCTCTCTGCTAAGCCGCAAGGCGAAGTATAGGGGGTGACGCCTGCCCGGTGCTGGAAGGTTAAGGGGAGGGGTTAACGCAAGTGAAGCCCTGAACTGAAGCCCCAGTAAACGGCGGCCGTAACTATAACGGTCCTAAGGTAGCGAAATTCCTTGTCAGGTAAGTTCTGACCCGCACGAAAGGCGTAACGATTTGGGCGCTGTCTCAGCTGTAGACTCGGTGAAGTCTTAGTACCTGTGAAGATGCAGGTTACCCGCGACTAGACGGAAAGACCCCATGGAGCTTCACTGCAGGTTGATATTGGGATTTGATGCAGCATGTACAGGATAGGTAGGAGGCAAAGAGATGGATACGCCAGTATTCAAGGAGCCGCTGTTGGGATACTACCCCTGTTGTATTGGATTTCTAACCGGACGACGTAGAGCCGTTGACGGGACAGTGTCAGTCGGGCAGTTTGACTGGGGCGGTCGCCTCCCAAAGAGTAACGGAGGCGCCCAAAGATACCCTCAGCTTGGATGGAAACCAAGCGCAGAGTGCAAAGGCAAAAGGGTGTTTGACTGCGAGACCTACAAGTCGAGCAGGGACGAAAGTCGGGCTTAGTGATCCGGCGGTGCTGAATGGAAAGGCCGTCGCTCAACGGATAAAAGCTACCCTGGGGATAACAGGCTGATCTCCCCCAAGAGTTCACATCGACGGGGAGGTTTGGCACCTCGATGTCGGCTCATCGCATCCTGGAGCTGAAGTCGGTTCCAAGGGTTGGGCTGTTCGCCCATTAAAGCGGTACGCGAGCTGGGTTCAGAACGTCGTGAGACAGTTCGGTCCCTATCTGTCGTGGGCGCAGGAAATTTGAGAAGAGCTGTCCTCAGTACGAGAGGACCGGGATGGACGCATCAATGGTGGACCAGTTGTCACGCCAGTGGCATAGCTGGGTAGCTAAATGCGGAAGGGATAAACGCTGAAGGCATCTAAGTGTGAAACCCACTTCAAGATGAGATTTCCCATTGCGCAAGCAAGTAAGACCCCTTAAAGACGATAAGGTAGATAGGTCAGGAGTGTAAGCATGGTGACATGTTAAGCGGACTGATACTAATAGGTCGAGGGCTTGACCGAAAAGGCAAGCGAGCTTGAAAGAAGAAAAACTACTGTCTGGTTTTGAGTGTCCTGAAGACACTTGACAAGAAGAATCTGGTAATGATAGCATGATGGACACACCTGTACCCATTCCGAACACAGAAGTTAAGCATCATCGCGGCGAAGATAGTACATTGTGCGAAAATAGCTCGTTGCCAGTTCCTTCTTTTTTTTATGTTTTTACATGATCGTTGACAGGTCATACCATTGTGGTATGGCTTTTTTAGTATGTATTTGATCATTGATATTAAATATTCTATTTTTTATTGATTATTTCATTTAGAGATAACTTGCTTTAATAACTATCCATTTATGAACGATTATTTTTATTAAATAATCAAAGCTAAAAGTTCAAAATTAGTATCTATTCTATTAATAAGATGGTTATTTATCCAAAATTATTTCTTTGTAAATTTTTTTATAAAAAAATAAAAAAAAGTATTGCATTATGGTCATAATTATCATATAATACCCATGTTGATGTCACGTAGAAGTGCGAGGTTGCTGAAACACCGAAAAGCGTTGTCATGAAACGGCATGTTTCAGGTAATTCGTAACGAGTGAATCAAATCCTATAAGAATTTGAAAGGAGAGAATATCATGGCAAATAATAAAATTAGAATTAGATTAAAATCATTTGATCATAAAATTCTAGATGCGTCAGCAGAAAAAATTATTTCTTCTGCAAAAAAATCAGGTGCTCAAGTAGTTGGTCCAGTACCATTACCTACTGAAAAGGAAGTATATACAATCCTTAGAGCTGTTCACAAATATAAAGATTCACGTGAACAATTTGAAATCAGAACTCACAAACGTTTAATCGATATTGTGAATCCTACACCAGAAACAGTTGATGTTTTAACTAGATTAGAATTACCTAGCGGTGTAGATATTGAAATTAAATTATAAGAAAGGTAAAAGGTGTAACTCATGAAAGGAATCTTAGGTCGTAAGATTGGAATGACTCAAGTCTTCACTACTGATGGTGTTTTAATCCCAGTTACTGTTGTTGAAGCTACTGAAAACGTAGTATTACAAAAGAAAACAGTTGCAACTGATGGTTATGATGCTGTAAAAGTTGGTTTCGAAGATAAAAGAGAAAAATTAGCAAACAAAGCTGAAAAAGGAATTGCAAACAAAGCTAACACAGCTCCTAAGCGCTTCATTAAAGAATTTCGTTATGACGAAATGATGAGTTATGAAGTTGGAGATAAAATTACTGTTGATAGCTTCGTAGCTGGTGAAGTCGTAGATGTAACAGGAACTTCAAAAGGTAAAGGTTATCAAGGTGTTATTAAGAGACATGGACAACACATTGGTCCTAAAGGACATGGTTCAGGAGCTCATAGAATTGTTGGTTCAATGGGACCAATCGCTCCAAACAGAATCGCTCCGGGTAAAAAATTACCAGGACAAATGGGACATGTAACTCGTACAATTCAAAACTTAGAAGTTGTAGCAGTAGATCCAGAAAACAACTTATTATTAATCAAAGGTTCAGTACCAGGACCTAAAAAAGGTTTAGTTGTTGTTAAAACTGCTATCAAAAAAGCTGGTCAAGTAAATCCAGTACATGAATTAGTAGATTACACTCCAGAAGAAGTTGAAGAAACTGTAGTAGAAGAAGCTGTAGAAGCAGCTGCTGCAGAATAATTTGAAGAAGGAGGAAATGAGAATGCTTAACGTAAAAGTATTTAACCAAGAAGGTGCAGAAGTTAAAGACTTAGAATTAAATGAAGCAGTTTTCGGTATTGAACCACATAAACAAGCTATGTTTGATATGGTCTTATTACAAAGAGCATCTTTAAGACAAGGTACACATAAAGTTAAAAACCGTACTGAAGTTGCTGGTGGTGGAAGAAAACCATGGCGTCAAAAAGGTACAGGTAGAGCTAGACAAGGTTCAACACGTGCTCCACAATGGAGAGGTGGAGGAGTTGTCTTCGGTCCTACACCAAGAAGTTATAAATTCAAATTAAACCGTAAAGTTAGAAGATTAGCTTTAAAATCAGCATTATCTTCAAAAGTTCAAGATAATGAATTTACAGCAATCGATGGAATTTCATTCGAAGCTCCAAAAACTAAACAAATGGTTAAAGTATTAGAAAACTTAAATGCTCCAGTAAAAACATTAATCGTTGTTGATGAAATCACATTAAATGTTGAAAAATCAGCAAGCAATATTCCAGGAGTTAAATTATTAGATGCTAAACATGTTAATGTTTATGATATCTTAAACAGCGATAAGTTAATTATGACTGAAGCTGCAATTAAAGCTGTTGAGGAGGTATTAGCATAATGGCACACATGACAGATGTATTAAAAAAACCAGTACTTACTGAAAAGTCATTAGCTCTTCAAACTGAAGAAAATAAATATACATTTGATGTAGATTTAGACGCTAACAAAACAGAAGTTAAAATCGCAGTTGAAAAATTATTCAATGTAAAAGTTGAAAAAGTTAACATCATGAATGTTAAACCTAAAGCTAAAAGAATGGGTAGATATGAAGGTAAAACTAACAAAAGAAGAAAAGCTATCGTTAAATTAGCTGAAGGAAATTCAATCAATTATTTTGATGAAGATTAATTGATAAAATATTGGAATAACTCGTTCCAGATAAGAAAAACAGGAGGAAACTAAAGATGGCAATTAAAACATATAAGCCAGTGACAAACGGTCGTCGTAATATGACTTCATTAACTTATGAAGAAATTACAACTAATAAACCTGAAAAATCTTTAGTTGCAAAAAAATCTAAAAACGGTGGACGTAACAACCAAGGTGTGATCACAACTCGTCATCATGGTGGTGGACACAAACAAAAATACCGTATTATCGATTTCAAAAGAAATAAAGATAATATCCCAGGTAAAGTTGCAACTATTGAATATGATCCAAATAGATCAGCAAACATCGCATTAATTAACTATGTAGATGGTGAAAAAAGATATATTTTAGCTCCAAAAGGGTTAGAAGTAGGAATGGAAATCATTTCTGGTGAAGAAGCAGATATTAAAGTTGGTAATGCATTACCAATGGGGAATATGCCTGAAGGTACTGTAATTCACAATATTGAAATGCAACCTGGAAAAGGTGGACAAATCGCAAGATCTGCTGGTGTGTCTGCTCAAATCTTAGGTAAAGAAGGAAAATATGTAACTGTAAGACTTGCATCTGGTGAAGTTAGAAAATTATTATCAGTATGTAGAGCTACAGTTGGTGTAGTAGGAAATGAAGATCATGGTTTAGTAAACTATGGTAAAGCAGGACGTATGAGATGGAAAGGTGTTAGACCTACAGTTCGTGGTTCTGTAATGAACCCTAATGATCACCCTCATGGTGGTGGGGAAGGTAGAACTTCTATCGGACGTAAAGCACCAATGACTCCTTGGGGTAAAAAAGCTATGGGTGTTAAAACTAGAAAGAACAAAAAAGCTTCGACTAAATTAATCGTACGTCGTCGCAATGGTAAATAATAAGGAGGAAAGAAAAAATGGCACGTAGTTTAAAAAAGGGACCATTTGTTGATGCTCATTTAATGAAAAAAGTAGAAGCGTTAAATGAATCAGGTAAAAAAGAAGTTATCAAAACTTGGTCAAGACGTTCAACAATCTTCCCTCAATTTATCGAACATACATTTGCAGTATATAACGGAAAAGAACATATTCCTGTTTACGTTACTGAAGACATGGTTGGTCATAAATTAGGAGAATTCGCTCCAACTAGAACTTTCCATGGTCATGATGCTGACGATAAAAAAGGAAAGAAATAGAGAGGAGAATAGAACATGGAAGCAAAAGCAGTAGCTAAAACAATTCGTGTATCACCTCAAAAAGCAAGATTAGTAGTTGATTTAGTAAGAGGTAAAACAGTTAAAGAAGCACTTGGTATCTTAGAATATACTAATAAAGCTGCTTCTCCTGCAATCTCAAAAGTTGTTAAATCTGCAGCTCAAAATGCAGTATACAACAATGATGCAGATGCAGAAAAATTATATGTTAAAGCAATCTTCGTTGATGAAGGTCCAATTTTAAAAAGATTCGCTGCAAGAGCTAAAGGTAGCGGAACAAGAATTTTAAAAAGAACATGCCACATTACTTGTGTGGTTGATGAAAGATAGGAGGTACTAGAATGGGTCAAAAAGTAAGTCCAGTAGGTTTACGTGTTGGTGTTAACCGTAATTGGGATTCAAGATGGTACGCAAATGATCAAGATTTCGCTGGTTTATTACATGAAGATATTAAAGTTCGTGATTATATTCTTAAAAAACTTAAAACAGCTTCAGTAGCAAAAGTTGAAATCGAAAGATCAAAAAATCGTGTAACAATTTTTGTTCACACATCTAGACCTGGTGTAGTTATCGGTAAAGATGGTGAAGCAGTTGATGCTTTAAGAAAAGAAGTATCTAAATTAGTAAGTAGTAAACAAGTTTTCATTAACATTGTTGAAATTAAAAATCCAGATGTTGTTGCTCAATTAGTAGCAAACAATATTGCAGAACAATTAGAAAATCGTGCATCTTTTAGAACTGTTCAAAAACGTGCTATTCAAAGAGCAATGAGAGCTGGAGCTAAAGGAATTAAAACTAATGTTTCAGGACGTTTAGGTGGAGCTGATATGGCTCGTGCTGAAGGTTACTCTGAAGGGAATGTCCCTCTTCATACTTTAAGAGCTGATATCGATTATGCGACTGCAGAAGCAGATACAACTTATGGTAAATTAGGAGTTAAAGTTTGGATTTGTAAGGGAGAAATCCTTCCTGAAAAAAAGAAAGGGGATAAATAATCATGTTGATGCCTAAAAGAACAAAATACAGAAGACCTCACCGTGTTAGCTACGAAGGTAGAACTAAAGGTGGAGACAAAGTATCATTTGGTGAATTTGGTTTAGTAGCAACTGAAGGTGCTTGGATTACTTCTCGTCAAATTGAAGCAGCACGTATTGCCATCAACCGTTATATGAACCGTGGTGGTAAAGTATGGATTAGAATTTTCCCTCATTTAGCTAAAACTAAAAAACCATTAGAAGTACGTATGGGATCAGGTAAAGGTTCTCCAGAAGAATGGGTAGCAGTAGTTAAAACTGGTAGAGTATTATTTGAAGTTGCTGGTTTAGATGAAGCTACATTAAGAGAAGCTTTAAGACTTGCATCTCATAAATTACCTATTAAATGTAAAATCATTGGAAAGGGTGAATAGTTATGACAGCGCAAGAAATTAGAGAATTAGATACTGAAGCTTTATTAGCTAAAGTTGAAGAATACAAAAAAGAGCTTTTTGGATTAAGATTCCAACAAGCTACAGGACAATTAGAAAACACTGCACGTATTAGACAAGTTCGTAAAACAATCGCTCGTATTAAAACAGTGATTAGAGAAAGAGAATTAAACCAATAGGAGGAGATACAAATGGAAAGAAATAATCGTAAAGTTTATACTGGTACAGTTGTATCTACTAAAATGGATAAAACTATTACAGTGCTAGTTGAAACACATGTAAAACATAAGTTATATGGTAAACGTATGAAATCTTCTACAAAATTTCATGCACATGATGAAAATAACACTGCTCAAGTTGGAGATACAGTTAAAATCATGTCAACAAGACCATTATCTGCTACAAAACGTTTCCGTTTAGTAGAAATCGTAAAAAAAGCAGAAACAGTTTAATAAACTCTAAAAGGAGGTAACCGGAATGATTCAAAACGAAAGTAGACTTAAAGTTGCTGATAATACTGGTGCTAAAGAAGTATTAGTAATTCGTAACTTAGGTGGGTCAAATAGAAAAACAAGTAGTATTGGAGATGTTGTTGTAGCAACAGTTAAACAAGCAGCTCCAAATGGTACTGTTAAAAAAGGTGAAGTAGTAAAAGCTGTTATCGTTAGAACTAAATATGCTGTAGGACGTGAAAACGGATCTTACATCAAATTTGATGATAACGCTTGTGTTATTATCAGAGATGACAAGTCTCCAAGAGGGACTCGTATCTTTGGACCAGTTGCAAGAGAGTTAAGAGATGCTGATTTCATGAAAATCGTATCATTAGCTCCAGAAGTATTATAAGGAGGCGTGGCACATGAAAATCCGTGTTGGTGATACTGTTGTAGTTATCGCAGGTAAAGATAAAGGTAAGACAGGTGAAGTGTTACAAGTTCTTGCTAAAGAAGAAAGAGTAATCGTTGAAGGAGTAAACATGGTAACAAAACATGTTAAACCTTCACAAGCTGATCCTGAAGGTGGAATCGTTAACAAAGAAGCTCCAATTCATGTTTCTAATGTTGCATTCTATGATTCAAAATCAAAATCTGCAGTTAAATTAGGATATAAAGTATCTGTAGATGAAAATGGAAAGAAAACTAAAGTACGTGTTAACAAAAAAACAGGTGCAGAAGTTGATTCTAAGAAAAAGAAATAATTGAAAGGAGATAGCAAATGAATCGTTTACAAGAACGTTATGAAAACGAAGTAGTTAAATCGTTAATGGAAAAATTCAATTATTCTTCTAAAATGCAAGCACCAAAAATCGAAAAAATCGTATTAAATATTGGTGTTGGTGATGCAGTATCTAATTCAAAATTATTAGATGATGCAGTTAATGAATTAACATTAATTACTGGTCAAAAACCAGTTGTCACTAGAGCTAAAAAATCAATTGCTGGTTTCAAATTAAGAGAAGGTCAAGCAATCGGTTGTAAAGTCACTTTACGTGGTGAAAGAATGTATGAATTTTTAGATAAATTAGTAAATGTATCTTTACCTCGTGTAAGAGACTTTAGAGGTGTATCAAATAACTCATTCGATGGAAGAGGAAATTATACTTTAGGTGTTAAAGAACAATTAATCTTCCCTGAAATTGATTTTGATAAAGTAAACAAATTAAGAGGAATGGATATCGTATTCGTAACAACAGCTAAAACTGATGAAGAAGGTCATGAGTTATTAGCTCAATTAGGAATGCCTTTCCATAAATAAGGAGGACTTAATAAATGGCTAAAACATCAATGAAAGTGAAACAACAACGTCCTCAAAAATATAAAGTACGTGAATACACACGTTGTGAACGTTGTGGTAGACCACATTCAGTAATTAGAAAGTTCAAACTTTGCAGAATTTGCTTCCGCGAATTAGCTTATAAAGGTGAAATTCCTGGTGTAAAAAAAGCAAGTTGGTAATGATAAAATAATCCGTATTGGAAGGAGGACGCGCAAATGGTAATGACAGATCCAATTGCAGATATGTTAACAAGAATCCGTAACGCAAATAATACGTTAAAAGAAGAAGTAAGTATTCCTACTTCAACATTAAAAGTTGGAATCGCTGAAATCTTAAAAAATGAAGGGTTCATTAAAGGGTATAAAGTTGAAGGCGAAGGTGCTGAATCAAACATTATTATCACTTTAAAATATAGAGGAAAAGATAAAGTAATCACTGATTTAAAAAGAATTTCTAAACCAGGGTTACGTGTATATGCAAAAGTAAACGAAATTCCTAGAGTATTAAATGGTTTAGGTATTGTTATTCTATCAACTTCACAAGGTTTAATGACTGATAAAGAAGCTAGAGCTAAACAAGTTGGTGGAGAAGTATTAGCATATATCTGGTAATAAAAAAATTATACAGGAGGTATAACTGATGTCTCGTATCGGTAATAAAATTATCACTGTACCTGAAGGAGTAACTGTTGAAATCGCTGATGATAACACAGTAACAGTTACTGGATCAAAAGGGACTTTAGTGAAACAATTTTCTCCAGTAATTTCATTCAAACAAGAAGGTAATGAAATTACTGTAGTAAGAAGTAGTGAAGAAAAACATGTAAAACAATTACATGGTACAACAAGAGCTTTACTTGCTAACATGATCGAAGGTGTTCATAATGGATATTCTAAAACATTAGAAATCGTTGGTATTGGATACCGTGGTCAAATGAAAGGAAATACATTAGTATTAAATATCGGTTTCTCACATCAAGTTGAAATCGAAGCCGAAGAAGGAGTTAAAGTTGAAACTCCAAACCCAAATACTATCGTAGTTTCTGGAATTGATAAAGAACGTGTTGGTCAAATGGCTGCATTAATTAGATCTAAGAAAAAACCTGAACCTTATAAAGGAAAAGGTATCAAATATAGTGATGAAAGAATCATCAGAAAAGAAGGAAAAACTGCTGGTAAGAAGTAGTCTAAGAGTAAGAAAGGAGCTATCTTTATGGCTAAATTACAATCTCGTAATGATGTACGTTTAAAACGTCATGCTAGAGTTCGTAGAAAAATTAGTGGAACTCCAGAATGTCCACGTTTAAATGTTTTCCGTTCAAATGCTCATATTCACGCTCAAATTATTGATGATGTCAATGGTGTTACATTAGTTAGCGCATCAAGCGTTGAAATGAAATTAGAAAACGGTGGAAACATTGCTGCTGCAACTGCAGTAGGTAAAGAAATTGCAGAAAGAGCAATTGCAAAAGAAATTAAAAATGTAGTATTTGATCGTGGTGGATATATTTATCATGGTCGTGTAAAAGCATTAGCAGAAGCTGCTAGAGAAGCTGGATTAGAATTCTAGAAGGAGGTCAATATGGAACAACGTAAACCAAGAACTAACAATGGTGAAAGAAAACCAAGAAGAAATGGTCAAAGAAGAGCACCAAGAAGAGAAGAAAAAGAATTTGAAGAACGTGTTGTTACTATTAACCGTGTAACAAAAGTAGTAAAAGGTGGACGTAGAATGCGTTTTGCTGCTTTAGTTGTTATTGGAGATAGAAAAGGTAGAGTTGGATTTGGTACTGGTAAAGCTAACGAAGTACCTGATGCAATCAGAAAAGCATGTGAAAATGCTAAACGTAATGTTATCAGAGTACCTTCTGTACATGGTACTATTCCTCATGAAGTAAACGGTGTTTACGGATCAGGAAATGTATTTATTAAACCAGCATCTCAAGGTACTGGAATCATCGCTGGTGGACCAGTTCGTGCTGTTGTCGAATTAGCTGGTTACCGTGATATCTTATCTAAATGTATTGGTTCTAGAACACCAATCAACATGGTAAGAGCAACAATGCAAGGATTAGCTTCATTAAAAACAGTTAATGAAGTTGCTGAATTAAGAGAAAAAACTGTTGATGAAATTTTTGGATAGGAGGCAAACAAAATGGCAAAAGTAAGTATTACACTTAAAAAGAGTCCAATTGGTTGCTTACCAAATCAAAGAAAGACTCTTAAAGCTTTAGGTTTAACTAAAATTAATAAAACTGTTGAATTAGAAAATAACCCTACTACTCAAGGTATGATTAGAGTAGTTGGACACCTAGTAACAGTTGAAGAAAAATAATAGGAGGTGTAACAATGAAACTTCACGAATTACAATATACTGAAGGTGCTCGTAAAGCAAGAAAACGTGTTGGACGTGGTACGAGTTCAGGAAATGGTAAAACAGCAGGTAGAGGTCAAAAAGGTCAAGGAGCTAGATCTGGTGGAGGTAAAAAACCAGGATTCGAAGGTGGACAAACTCCATTATTCATGCGTTTACCTAAAAGAGGATTTACAAACTATACTCGTAAAGAATATGCTATCGTAAATCTTGAAACTTTAAATAAATTTGAAGATGGTGCAACAGTTAATGCTGCTGCGTTAAAAGAAGCAGGAATCATCAAAAAAGAATTAGATGGTGTTAAAGTATTAGGAAATGGTGCTATTGAAAAGAAATTAACTGTTCAAGCTGCTAAATTCTCTAAATCAGCTGTTGCCGCAATTGAAGCTGCAGGTGGAAAAACTGAGGTGATTTAAGATGTTAACTTTTTTGAAGAATGTATTCAAAAAGGGTGAACTTCGTCGAAAAGTCATTTTCACACTTGGAATTTTATTCGTGTACCGTTTAGGTGCAGGAATTACAATTCCAGGTGTTAATGTAGGTTCATTAAGTAGTAGTGATGCTACAAATGGAATTTTCGGAATCATGAATTTACTTGGTGGAGGTACCTTGGAAAGATTTTCTCTTTTCGCTTTAGGTGTTTCACCATACATTACATCATCTATTATAATTGAATTATTATCGATGGATGTTATTCCAGCGTTAACACGCTGGCGTAAAGAAGGTAACACAGGTAAGAAGAAAAAAGACCGTGTTACTCGTGTATTAACTTTATTATTAGCTGCGTTACAAGGTGGAGTTTTAACTTATGCCTTTGATACAAGTTATAATATATTAGTTGATACTTCAATCTGGTCATATATTTATGTAGTGCTCATTATGATGGCTGGAAGTATGTTAGCTATTTGGTTAGGTGATCAAATTACTCAAAAAGGAATTGGTAATGGTGTTTCATTACTAATCTTTACAGGAATTGTTTCAAACTTACCAAATGCATTCTTAACAACTTATAATAACCTCGTCACTTATGATAGTGGAATGTGGTTAGATATTGCTTGGTATGTATTATTTGTTGTGGTTTATCTTTCAATTGTAGTCTTTGTAGTATTTACTGAAGGCGCAATAAGAAAAATCCCAGTCAATTATGCATCTAGTACAAGTGTAACAATGAGAGCTAGGGAACAAACACATATGCCTATTAAAATTAATAGTTCAGGTGTTTTACCAGTAATCTTTGCTTCTTCAGTACTAGCAGCACCAAGAACAATAGTAAGTTTCATGAAAGCATCTAGTACAACTAAGATGATAAATACTATATTTAATTATCAAGAACCTGTTGGTTTCTGTTTATATATTTTAATGATTATAGGATTTACTTTCTTTTATTCAAACTTACAAATTGATGCTGAAAAAATTAGTGATGATTTGAAGAAAAATGGTGGATCAATACCTGGTGTAAGAACTGGTATTGAAACTAAGAACTACATTAAAAGAGTTCTTAATCAAGTAACTGTTGCTGGTTCACTTACTTTATGTATTATTGCTGCAATTCCAATTATTACTCCAATTATTTGGACACAAACTGAAAATGCAAGCCTATCACTTGGTGGTACTGGTTTGATTATCGTTACAGGAGTTGCACTTGAAACAGTAAAACAAATCAAAACATATATTACTAGAAAAGAATATCATGGTTATATTCGTAAATAATAATGATTTCTTTTATGGATTCATAAATATCTAAAGAAATAAATTAATTTTGAAGAAGCAGTTATCAAAGTTAAGAAGTTATGTTTAACGTCTTTATGATATCGATGAAAGCCTGGAGGTTTATTAATGATAATTACTAAAGATGATAGAGAAATTGAATTAATGACTGAAGCAGGTAGAATTGTTGCTTTAGTTCATGAAAAATTGAAAGAAGTTATTGTACCGGGAATAACTACTAACGAAATTGATCAAATTTGTGATAAAATAATTAGGGAACATGGTGCAACACCTTCCTTTCTACATCTTTATGGTTTTCCAAATAGTGTATGTACTTCAATTAATGAAGTTGTAGTACATGGAATACCTAGTAATAGAAAGCTAAAAGATGGAGATATTATTTCAGTTGATGTTGGAGCATGTTACAAAGGATATCATGGTGACAGTGCTTGGACTTATGCAGTAGGAAATGTAAGCAATGAAACAAAAAGACTTATGAATGTTTGTGAAAGTGCTTTATTTGCTGGATTAGAACAAGTAAAACCAGGAGTTAGACTTTCTGATATTTCACATGCAATTGAAGAATATCTTACTAAAAACAGGTGTACTACTCCTCGTGATTATACTGGTCATGGGATTGGAACAAACGTTCACGAAGATCCCGCTGTTCCTAATTACGGAGCTCCTGGGAGAGGTCCTAGATTAAAAAAAGGTATGTGTTTGGCTATTGAACCAATGGCACATTTAGGAGCAAAAGAAACAGTTACTCTTGATGATGGGTGGACTGTTATTACAAAGGATCATTCGTTAGCTGCTCATTATGAACATACAATCGTCATTACTGATGACGGTTATAGAATTCTTACAAAACTTTAATAAAAGGAGTTGAAGAACGATGGCAAAAAAAGATGACGTTATTGAAGTAGAAGCTACTGTTTTAGAAACGTTACCAAATGCAATGTTTAAAGTAGCTTTAGAAAATGGAGTGGAAATTCTTGCTCACGTTTCTGGTAAAATCCGTATGCACTACATTCGCATTTTACCGGGGGATAGAGTTACCGTTGAAATATCTCCATATGATTTAACACGTGGGCGAATTACATTTAGACATAAATAAAAAATCTTCCAAAAGGAGGTAGACAGGATGAAGGTAAGACCATCTGTAAAACCAATGTGTGATAAATGCAGAGTAATTAAAAGAAAAGGGCGCGTAATGATTATTTGCGAAAACCCAAAACATAAACAAAGACAAGGTTAGTATTTAGGAGGAAACAAAATGGCTCGTATTGCAGGTGTAGATATCCCACGTGATAAACGTGTTGTTATCTCATTAACTTATGTATATGGTATCGGTAAATCTACAGCTAAAGAAATCTTAAAAGCTACTGGTATCAGTGAAGATGTAAGAGTTAAAGATTTAACTGAAGAAGAAGTTACAAAAATCAGAAAAGAAGTTGAAAAAATTAAAGTTGAAGGTGACTTACGTAGAGAAGTTCAATTAAACATCAAACGTTTAATGGAAATCGGAAGTTACAGAGGTATGCGTCACCGTAAAGGACTTCCTGTTCGTGGTCAAAAAACTAAAACTAATGCTAGAACTCGTAAGGGTAAAGCTAGACCAATCGCAGGAAAGAAAAAATAATAGGAGGTTGAAAGGAAATGGCTAGAGTAAAACAAACACGTGGTAAAAAACGTGTAAGAAAAAATATTGCAAAAGGTGTTGCACACGTTCATTCTACTTTCAATAATACTATTGTAACAATTACTGATGAACATGGTAACGTATTAACTTGGTCAAGTGCTGGAGCATTAGGTTTCAAAGGATCAAGAAAATCAACACCATTTGCTGCACAAATGGCATCAGAAGCTGCAGCTAAAGCTTCTATGGAACATGGAGTAAAAACTGTAGATGTAAATGTAAAAGGTCCAGGACCAGGACGTGAAGCAGCAGTTAGAGCTTTACAAGCTGCTGGATTAGAAGTTACTTCAATTAATGATGTAACACCAATTCCACATAACGGTTGTCGTCCACCAAAACGTCCTCGTGGATAGTATTATTGTAGTAAATTAGAATACAAAACATTCCTATAGAGGAGGGAACATATGCATAAATTCGAAAAAGCAAACTTTAATATAGATCATTATGACGAAACTGAAAATTATGGTAAGTTCGTCATTGAACCATTAGAAAGAGGATTCGGTATTACTTTAGGTAATGCCTTAAGAAGAGTTTTACTTTCTTCTTTACCTGGTTCTGCTGTTTATGCAATCAAAGTTCAAGGAGCAATCCATGAATTTTCCGCAATTGATGGTGTCGTTGAAGATGTCACAGCAATGATTTTAAATATTAAGAAATTAGTTTTTGATGTAGACAGTGAAGACACTGCTACAATGATTATTGATGTAAAAGGTCCTGCTACTGTAACTGGTGCTGATATTCAATGTCCAGCTGAAGTCAAAATGATTTCAAATGACATGGTAATTGCACATGTTGCAGAAGGTGGTCACTTATATATGGAATTATTTGCTAAAAAAGATCGTGGATATGTATCTGCTGATCAAAATAAAGTAAATATTAACACTCTTGGTGTTATTCCAACAGATTCAATCTTTTCACCAATTGAAAAAGTTGCTTACTCTGTAGAACCAACTCGTGTTGGAGAAAGTGCTAAGTATGATCAATTAGTATTAGAAGTTGAAACTAATGGTTCACTAAAACCATTTGAAGCTATTTCATTAGCAGCAAAAATTTTAGTTGAACATTTAAATATGTTTGTTGAATTAACTGATATAGCTATGAATATGGAAGTTATGTCTGAAACTCAAAGTGATACTACAAATAAAGTATTAGATATGACTATCGAAGAATTAGATTTATCTGTTCGTTCATATAACTGTTTAAAGAGAGCTGGTATTCAAACAGTTCAAGATCTTGCTTCTAAATCAGAAGATGACATGATTAAAGTAAGAAACTTAGGTAAAAAATCATTAAAAGAAGTTAAAGAAAAATTAATTGAATTAGGTTTAGGATTTAAACCTATCGATTAATTCAGAATACTCGAAAAGGAGCGTTAATCTCATGGCTAAAAATAGAAAATTAGGACGCACTTCAGATATTAGAAAATCTATGTTACGTAGTTTAGCTACTGAAGTTATTGTATACGGAAAAGTTGAAACAACTGTAACAAGAGCTAAAGAAGTTCGTAGTGTTGTTGATGAATTAATTACTTTAGGTAAACGTGGAGACTTACATGCAAGAAGACAAGCTGCTGCAGATATGCACAAAGTTGTTGATGAAGCAACTGGAAAAACAGCTGTTCAAATCTTATTTGATGACGTTGCACCTAAATTCAAAGATGTTAATGGTGGATATACTACTATCTTAAAAACATATAACCGTAAAGGTGATAATGCACCAATGGCAATCTTATCATTAACTAAATAATGATGTTGGACTGAAGAAATTCAGTCCTTTTTTATTTGACTTGTTTCTTTATAAATTATAGAATGAACTAAACACATTCATGAGGAGAAGACAATGGAAGAAATAATTAAGGTAGAAAATTTATGTTTTGAATACGAACCTGGATTACAAACAATAAGCAATATTTCTTTTCAAATCCATAAAGGTGAATATGTAGCTATTTTAGGACATAATGGTAGTGGTAAAAGTACAATTGCTAAATTACTTATAGGATTATTAGAAAAAAAATCTGGTGAAATTTATATCGATGATTATCAATTAAATTTAGAAAATTTATATAAAATAAGAGAAAAAGTTGGAATTATTTTTCAAAATCCAGATAATCAATTTATTGGTGCTACTGTTAGAGATGATATAGCTTTTGGACTGGAAAATATTTGTGTACCAAGAGAACAAATGGATGAACTTATTAATAGGTATTCTAAAGTAGTTAGAATGGAGAATTTTTTGGATCATGAACCAACTAAATTGTCAGGTGGTCAAAAACAAAGAGTTGCGATTGCAGGTATTTTAGCGATGAGTCCATCTATCATTATTTTAGATGAAGCAACAAGTATGTTGGACCCACGAGGTAGAAAAGAAATAAATGAATTAGTAAGAGAGTTAAAGAAACAAAATAATATGACAATCATTTCAATAACGCATGATATTGAAGAAGCAAAAAATGCTGACCGAGTTATTCTTTTAAATAAAGGAGAGATTGTAGATTGCGACAAACCTCAAAAAATATTAACAAATGAAAAATTATTAAAAGAATTAAAATTAGATATTCCTTTTTCATTAAAAATTGCTAGAAAATTACAAAAAAAAGGTTATCAAATTAAAGATACATTAGATGTAGAAGAATTGGAGAAACAACTATGTCAATTACATGCAAAAGTTTAGATCATATATATGGATATAATACACCTTTTGAATATTATGCACTTAAAGATGTGAATTTAAAAATAGAAAAGGGTTCATTTACAGCTATCATTGGACAAACAGGTAGTGGAAAATCGACACTTATCCAACATATAAATGCTTTATTATTACCAACAAGTGGAGAAATAAAAATAGATGATTATATTATTTCACAAAATAATAAGCCTCAAAATTTAAAAAGTCTTAGAAAAAAATCAGGTCTTGTTTTTCAATTTCCAGAATATCAATTGTTTGAAGAAACAATCGAAAGAGATATTATGTTTGGTCCAATGAATTTTGGAATTGACGAAAATAGTGCTAAAGAAATAGCTAAAAAATCTCTTGAAATGGTAGGTTTAGATCAAACTTATTTAGAAAAGTCCCCATTTGATTTATCAGGTGGTCAAAAACGTAGGGTAGCGATTGCTGGAATACTTGCTATGAATCCAGATATTCTTGTTTTAGATGAACCAACAGCTGGATTAGATCCATCGGGGATTAAAGAAATGATGGATTTATTTAAAAAAATTCATGAAATGGGTAAAACAGTAGTTTTAGTAACTCATGATATGAACCATGTTTTAGAATATTGTGACAATGTTGTTGTAATGAATGACGGACAAGTTGAAAAAGCTGGGAAAGTAAAAGATATTTTTCTAGATAGTGATTATTTATTAAATTTAGGAATAGATTTACCTTTAATCACAAATCTTATTATTCAGTTAAATCTAAAAGGCTATCATATAGATACATCTATCAATGATATTGATGCTTTAGTTGAAGCGATTGGTGGTGAACTTCATGGATAACATGACTTTTGGTAAATATATACCGGGGAATTCAATAATTCATCGTTTAGATCCACGATTAAAAATATGTGCTGTTTTCATATTTTTAATTTCTGTTTTTTTTGATGCGGGATTTATAGGATACGGTATCTTAGCAATTTATGTTTTATTATGTTCGTTAGTTTCTAAAATTAAACTTTCTCATATTTTAAAAGCAATAAAACCGATGGTCTTTATGATGTTGTTTTTGATGATTTTTAATATATTTTTAATGAAAACAGGTGATGTTATAATAAAAATAGGAAGTATTAGTATTTACTCAGGTGCTTTATTACAAACTGCTTATATTTTTATAAGGCTTGTATTGATTATTACTTTAACAACATTAATGACTTCTACAACGAAGCCTTTAGAATTAACACTAGCTATTGAAAGTTTATTAAATCCATTAAAAAGATTTCGTTTTCCAGTGCATGAACTTGCTATGATGATTTCAATTGCATTAAGATTTATCCCTGATTTATTAGATGAAGCGAAAAGAATTATGAAAGCACAGGCTAGTAGAGGTGCGGATTTTAATGAGGGATCTTTCATGGAAAAAATAAAATCAATTATTTCATTAATTATTCCTTTATTTATTTCTGCCTTTCAAAGGGCAGAAGAACTTGCTAACGCTATGGAAAGTAGAAATTATAATCCAGAAGCAACACGTACAAAATACAAAGTTTTAACATGGACGCATTTAGATACGTTATCAATGTTAATAACATTAGGTGTATGTTGTGGTGTGATTATAATGAGTTTTATGTAATGAATAGAATAAAATGTATTGTAAGTTATGATGGTAGTAAATTTCACGGATTTCAAGTTCAAAATCAATTTAGAACAGTTCAAGGTGAAATTCAAAAAGCTATAAAAAATATTTGTAAAGATGAAAATATTGTTATTCATGCAAGTGGTCGAACAGACGCTAAAGTTCATGGTAGAAGACAAGTCTTTCACTTTGATACTTTAAGGGAAATGCCTGAAAAACAATGGAAAAGGGCTATTAATCACTTTTTACCTAATGATATTTATATTATTGATAGTTTCTTAGTTGATGAAAATTTTCATAGTCGTTATTCTGCTACTAAGAAAGAATATCATTATATGTTAAGTATGAATGATTATTCTCCATTCGAAACAAATTATATTTATCAATATGGAAAAGAATTAGATATAGAAGCAATGAGGAATGCTGCAAAAATTTTTATTGGTGAACACGACTTTGCATCCTTTTGTGCTGTTGATCAATATGGCAATACAATTAGAACACTTTATCAAATTGAAATTGAAAATAATCAAGGTATTGTTACTTTTAAGTTTGTAGGTAATGGATTTAGAAGATATATGGTAAGACATTTAGTTGGTGGCTTGATTCAAGTAGGGGCACACAGAATTACTAAAGAATTTTTAGAAGAGTTAATAGAAAGTAAAGGACAAAAAAAGTGTTTATTTAAAGCTAAGCCACAAGGACTATATTTGCATGAAGTTTTTTATAAATAAAACAATATTTGCTATATTTCCCAGGAAATAGATTATAGTTCTTATAATCCGATATAATTAGAAACTTTTATAAAGATGATAACTAAAGGAAACTCATTGATTGATTTCCTTTTTTTGTTTTCATCAATAATCAAAAATGGTAAAATAAGAATATAAAGGAGAAAAAATGATGGCAAGAAAATGTATTGAAAAATATTTAGAAACCCATAAAAGCACATATATAGGAAGATACAGGTGTCATAGTGCAGTACAAACAAAAAAATTTGAACATAAATTTCATTATTATATTTTAGATATTCAATTTAAAGCAATCGATGTATTTGTTACTATAGATTATTCTGGAGATGAGATCGTACCAACATTTTCTGTTAATCTTCATGAACAAGAACAAGAATACATTATAAAAGATGCTTTAAATAAGATTCTTTATTTTAATCAATTTAAAACAATTTTACATTGTCATGTTTTTGAGCATTTTATTGAAACACATACAGTTGATACAATATTAGAACCTTTAGATTATCGAAATATTCTAGATTACTTAGAATATCATTCTGGTACAAACCAAGAAACTGTTGATGAATTTTATACATTTTTTAATCCATATTTAGATCGATTATTATATAATAAAAATTATAAAAAATTTATGGATTCAATAGCTCTTTTATTAGATAAAATTTTATATGAATATGAATGGGATGGAGTAAATGCAAAATATTTAGATACTGAATATCAATTTCATTTAGAATATTTTAAAGAGACCATAAAGAAAATGACAAATCATATAGATGGCTTTTTTAAATCAACTAAAGATGAATTATTAGAAATCTTTGAGCGCTTATGTCAAATGCCAAGATTTACACTTTCAATTATAAAAGAATTCGGAAACTTTATTTTATTGAATAAAGAAGTTGCTGAAAGATTATTTAATCATTTCGAAAGATTAAATCCAGATCAGTTAGAAAATAATATTGTTATTTCATATCTCAAATCACTTTATCAAAATAATCATGAGCAATATATCGATGCATGTGAAGATATTCTACGTTTTGTAATGAATGATGTGTTGACTTTTGCTAATCATGATTTACAAAAAGAAATAGGAAATAGAATTTTAGAAATAGAAGGATATGATTTACTTATCGATTTATTTTCAAAAGATTATAATACATTCTTATTTGTATGTTTTCCAATTTCAACATTTCCACCAGAATATAAAGAAATTATGCGTTTAGAATTAGAAAAAGCAATTCGTTTCTATGCAGCAAGGATGAATCATGATGAATATCGTCTTACTTCATTTGAACAGGTAGCTAATATTAATAGATTATTAATGGAAGAATATAAGGAGGAATATTCAGATGGTAAAGAATAATAAAACAGCAATTAAAGGATTATTAGTTTTAGGAGGTGTTTCTACTGCAGCAGCATCTGTTTACACATTATCCAAAAAATATGCAAAAAAATTATTATACAGACATCATAAACAAGAAGATAGACCAAGTATTTTAGAAACAAAATTCAATAGTCAAAATATTTATATAAAAAATGATCAAGATATTCAATTAAGAGGAATTTTGATTCCTAAAGAAAACTCTCAAATGACAGTTTTAATTTCACATCCATTTGGTTTACAGGCAAAAGATATGCAATTATATGTTCCATATTTTGAAGACCATTTGCCAGAAGCACAAATCTTATTAATAGATGCTTGTGCACATGGACAAAGTGATGGTTATATTAGAGGATTTGGAATCAAGGATGTCAATGATTTAGTATGTTGGAATAAGTACCTATTAGAAACTTATGGGAAAGACCATAAAATATTAATGTATGGTAAAGAACAAGGAGCAAATACAATTTTAAATGCTTCAGGTAGACATGTTTTAAAAAATGTTGAAGCTATTATTTCAGATGGGGCTTATACGTCACCATATGATATTATTGGATATCGTTTAGGAGCAGATTATAAGATTTCAAAATATCCAGCAATTTCAATTATTGCACGTCATATAAAAAAAGCTGTGCATATTGATTTAAAAGAAAATACAACAAAATATGTTAGACACAATGATATACCTACATTGTATTTTCATGCAAAAGATGACGATTTTGTACCATTAAAGATGGTTTATCCGCTATATAATAAAAATAGAGGAGAAAAAGTATTGTTTGTCTTAAAAGATGAAAAATACTTATATGAACTTGTTGAAAACGATGACTTTAAACAAACATTAAGTCAGTTTATCAAAAAATATATGAAATAAGGAGAAAAAGAATGTATTTTAAAGAAACAAAAGGATTTCCTAAAGATTTTCTTTGGGGAAGTGCATCTGCTGCTTATCAAGTAGAAGGTGGCTGGGATGCAGATGGTAAAGGTGTTTCCAACTGGGACAAATTTGTAAGAATTCCAGGAAAGACTTTTAAAGCAACAACAGGTGATAAGGCCGTTGATCATTATCATCGTTACAAAGAAGATGTCAAGTTGATGGCAGAAATGGGATTGAAAACATATCGTTTTTCAATTGCTTGGACACGTATTTATCCAAATGGAAATGGTGAAGTCAATGAAAAAGGTTTAGAATTTTACGATAATCTTATCAATGAATTATTAAAATATGGAATTGAACCTATGGTTACAGTTTATCACTGGGATATGCCACAAGCTTTAGAAGACCAATATCACGGTTGGGAAAGCAGAAAAATTGTTGATGATTATGTAAATTATGCTACAACATTATTTAAAAGATATGGAGATCGTGTAAAATATTGGATTACAATGAATGAACAAAATATCTTTACAGGACATGGATGGTTAGAAGGAATGCATCCACCAGGAAAAGTAGATGATATGAAAACATTCTATCAAGTCAATCATCATGCCAATATTGCACATGCTAAAAGTGTTATAGCTTTAAAAGAACTTCATCCAGAAGCAAAAGTAGGGGCTTCATTTGCTTATAGTCCAAGTTATGCTTATGATCGTAAACCTGAAAATGCAATGGCTAAAGCGGACTATGATGATTTACAAAATTATTATTGGATGGATGCTTATGCTTATGGACGTTATCCACGTGCTGCTATTCAATATTTAAAATCATTAGGATGTGCTCCTGTCTTCGAAGAAGGTGATGAAGCATTAATGAAAAAAGCAGCTTCACTTATTGATTTCATGGGTGTGAACTATTATCAAACATGTGTTGTTGAATATAATGATATTAATGGTGTTGGTAGTGATCATACAATGAATAACACTGGTAAAAAAGGTACCGCTAAAGTTCAAGGTGTACCTGGTCTTTATAAAAAACCACAAAATGAGTTTTTACCAACAACAGATTGGGATTGGACAATTGATCCAATGGGAATTAGAATGTGTTGTCGTGAAATTACTTCGCGTTATGATTTACCAATCGTTATTTCCGAAAATGGTTTAGGTGCATTTGATAAATTAGAAAACGGACAAATTCATGATCCATATCGTATTGATTATTTAAAACGTCATATCGAAGAACTTAAAAAAGCATGTGATGATGGTTGTCGTGTTCTTGCTTATTGTACATGGTCTTATACTGATTTATTAAGCTGGCTAAACGGATATCAAAAACGTTATGGTTTTGTTTATATTGATCGTGAAGAAGATGAAAATTCAGGTACTTTAAATAGATACAAAAAAGATTCATATTATTGGTATAAAAAAGTAATTGAAACAAATGGAGAAGAATTATAGGAAACAATGTTTCCTATTTTCTTTAGGAGGTTAAGGTGTATAACTTTGCAAGTGATTATTTAGAAGGAGCACATCCACAAGTGATGGAAGCTTTAAATAAGACAAATTTTATTCAAACAGTAGGATATGGGGAAGATCAATATTGTCAAAAAGCTAAAGATAAAATAAAAGCAATATTAGAAAATGAAAATGTAGATATTCATTTTTTAGTAGGTGGTACACAGACAAATATGATTATGATTTCTTCAGCATTAAAAGATTATCAAGCTGTTATTGCTGTTGATAGTGGACATATCAATGTTCATGAAACAGGAGCTGTTGAATTTACCGGGCATAAGATTTTAACAAAGCCACATCAAGATGGAAAGATGATTCCAGAAATGATTGATGAAATCATGCGTGAACATCCTGATGAACATATGGTGCAACCTAAAATGGTATATATTTCACAAACAACAGAATATGGTACGTACTATACTTTAGAAGAATTAAAAGCCATTTATGAATGCTGTCAAAAAAATAATTTATATTTATTTATAGATGGAGCAAGACTTGGAAGTGCACTTGTCTTGAAAGATGCACCAACTTTACAAGAGATGGCGCTTTATAGTGATGTTTTCTATATTGGTGGTACAAAAATGGGAGCCTTATTTGGTGAATGTTTAGTTATTATTAATGATGAATTAAAAACCGATTTTAGATATCATATTAAACAAAAAGGTGCCATGCTTGCTAAAGGAAGATTATTAGGAGTTCAATTTAATACTTTATTTGAAAATGATTTATATCTAGAAATAGGAAAACATGAAAATGAATGTGCTGATATATTAAGAAAAGGATTCAAAGATAAAGGCTATAAGATGTATATTGAAAGTCCTTCTAATCAAATATTTCCAATCGTTGATCAACAAACGTTGGAAAAAATAAATAAAAACTATATAACAACGTATATGTTTAAAATAGATGACCAACATACATGTATACGTCTAGTTACATCATGGGCAACGTCCAAAGAAATATGTGAACAATTTATAGAAGAATTATAATTGATACATACTATTTTATTGTAAATAAATAGATAACGTAGTAGAATATGACTAGGATTTATTATCCTAAATTTCGAGAAATGGAGATAATAAAAATGAATAAAACTGAATTAGTAGAAGCTATTGCTTCAAGCACTGAATTAACAAAAACTGATGTAGATAAAGTAGTAACTGCTTTAGTTGAAGTTGTTACTGATGCTTTAGCTAAAGGAGATAAAGTTTCTTTAAAAGGTTTTGGTAATTTTGAAGTTCGTACTCGTAGTGAAAGAACAGGTAGAAACCCAAGAACTGGTGAAACAATGACAATTGCTGCAAGCAAAGCACCTGCATTTAAAGCAAGTTCTGCATTAAAAAAAGCTGTTAATAAATAATAATAATAGAAAACCGATGAGTTTGTTACTCATCGGTTTTTGCATCTTCAATTGTAATATTTAATTTATAATGATCTTTAATTTCTGGAATAGCCTGTAGATATGTGGTTAAGGTTTGTTCAGCTTTTGTTTTAGACTTTTCTAAAATACCATTAGAAATAGCTTCTTTTTCATTTTTTTTCTTTTCTTTAGTCGCAAAAGATTTATAATCGTTAATACTTATCTGATTAAAAATATTTGATGATTCATCATATACTTCAATAGAGTTTTCATCAATTTCATGACTTAAAATTTTTGCAGCAGGTAAAGTAATATTTAATTGCTCATTATCGATACTTATTTTAGCCTGTTTTAAATCAATCCCTGCTTTAATAGATCCATCATATGTAATAATAAAAGTTTTTTGTGTTAAAGGAATTTTCCAACCATTAAAAGATAATTTATTAGAAAATTTTCCTACTTTACTATAATCATATGAATAAAGTGCAAGCTCATTAATTTCAGTTAATTGATTTTTAATGGTTGTTGAAGTAATTTTATCATTGTTACTACCACTTGCATAATGAACACCTGCAAAAAAGATTGCAATAACTAAAACTATAATTGCTATAACACCACCAATAGCCTTTTTTGACTTTCCAAGAGTATCTAATATTTTCATGTCATCACCCACGAAGATTATATCATAATTTGTCGAAGTAAGATATTATAGGTATAAAAAAAGAATGATTTTAGAAATTATATCTAAAACCATTCTTTTTCTTATTTAACGATTTTACCGTAAACTTCTCTACCACAAGCTGCTGCATTACTTTCATCAGTATCAATATGCATAGCTGTTGCATATGAAGCGCTTACACGACAAACAACATCACCAAAGATCAAAGAACGTCCATCTGTATTAATTTCAACTTTAACGATTTCTTTATCTTTTACTCCAAATTTTTCAGCATCTTCAGGTGTTAAGTGAATATGTCTTTTTGCAGCAATCACGCCACAAGGAATTTCAACTTCTCCTGCAGGACCAACTAATTTACATCCAGCAGTTCCTTCGATATCTCCTGATTCTCTAATTAATGCTTGAACACCAATGCTTCTAGCGTCAGTTAAAGAAATTTCTACTTGAGTTTCTTTTCTTGTAGGTCCTAAAACAGACATATTTAATTCTCCTTTAGGTCCAATTACTTTTACTCTTTCAACACAAGCGAATTGACCAGGTTGAGATAAATCTTTTTTATTTGTTAATTGATGACCTTCACCAAATAAAGTTGCTAAATCTTTATCACTTAAGTGAATATGTCTAGCAGAAGTTTCGACAATAAACATATCTTCCATATTTTTCTCCTCTTTCCATATATTAATACTACATTTATTCTACTCTTTTTATCATTTAATGCCAATAAATTAAAAAAAAATAAAAAAAATTTTTCTCACTTTTGAAATAAATTTATTAATTTGCTAAAAAAAGATTATCAAATCATTGATAAAACATTAAAAAATGTATACAATATAGCTATTTTTTAGGAAAATCATAAAAAAAGTGCTAATCTTTACACATATTACTAAATATGCTATTCTAACTGTACAAAAAAAGGAGGAACCTTTATGAACAAAGAAAATGTAGGTTTATATGATCAGTCATTTGAACATGATAACTGCGGAATAGGGGCCGTTGTTAATATCAAAGGATTAAAAACTTATAAAACAGTAGATGATGCTTTAAAAATCGTTGAACAATTAGAACATCGTGCTGGAAAGGATGCAGCAGGGGAAACTGGAGATGGTGTAGGAATCTTAACACAAATACCAAATGAATATTTTCAAAAGGTTATTAAAGATTTTACATTACCTCAAAAAGGACATTATGGAGTTGGAATGTTCTTTATGCCTCAAGATGAAAAAGTACGTTTACGTGTCAAAAAAATGTTTGAAACAGTTGTTAAAAAAGAAGGATTAGAATTTTTAGGTTGGCGTGCTGTACCAACTGTACCTAGTGTTTTAGGGAAAAAAGCATTAGATGCCATGCCATATATTGTCCAAGCATTTATTAAAAAACCTCATGGCGTAAATTGTGGTTTAGATTTTGATAGAAAATTATATCAAGTGAGAAGAATTTTTGAACAAAGTCAATTTGAAGATACTTATGTATGTTCACTTTCAAGTCGTACAATTGTTTATAAAGGAATGTTCTTAGTGCAACAACTTCGATTATTCTTTAAAGATTTACAAGATAAAAGTTATAAAAGTGCCATTGCTTTAGTTCATTCACGTTTCTCAACAAATACAATGCCATCATGGAAAAGAGCCCATCCTAATAGATTTATTGTTCACAATGGTGAAATCAATACAATTAAAGGAAATGCGAATAACATGCTCTGTCGAGAAGAAAACATGCAAACAGATGTTGTGGATACTTCAAAAGTATATCCAGTTGTTGATGTCAATGGTTCCGATTCAGCTATGTTAGATAATACATTGGAATTTTTAGTAATGTCAGGTATGGAACTTCCAAGAGCTGTTATGATGTGTATTCCAGAACCTTATGAAAATGATAAAAGCATGTCACAAGCAAAAAAAGATTTCTATGAATATAATGCTACACTTATGGAACCTTGGGATGGACCAGCTTCTATCTTATTTAGTGATGGAGACATCATGGGGGCTATCTTAGATAGAAATGGTTTAAGACCATCACGTTATTACATTACAAAAGATCATTATTTAGTATTATCTTCAGAAGTAGGATCATTAGATATTCCAGCTAAAGATATTGTTTTAAAAGAAAGACTAAGACCTGGAAAAATGTTATTAGTTGATACTGTTAAAGGTGAACTTATTGAAGATGATGTTTTAAAGGAAACGTATGCAACAAAACAACCTTATGGAGAATGGTTGGAAAGCAATTTAATTAATTTAAAAGATATGAGAATTCCTAGTATTAGAGTAGAAAGATACGAAGGAGAAGAATTAACTAAATTACAAAAGATTCATGGTTATAGTTACGAAGATACAAACTATATTAAAAACTTAGCTTTAACTGGTAATGAAAATATTGTAGCAATGGGAAATGATACACCAATTGCAGCTTTATCAACAAAACATCCACCATTATTTAATTACTTTAAACAATTGTTTGCACAAGTAACCAATCCACCAATCGATGCGATTCGTGAAGAAATCATTACTTCAACAAGTATTTGTATTGGTCGAGATGGAAATATGTTGGAAGATAAACCAGAAAACTGTCATTTATTAAAAATCAATCACCCTATTTTAAGTAATACAGATATTTTAAAAATCAAAAACTTGAAAAAAGAAGGCTTTAAAGTAGGTGAAGTTAATATTACATATATTAAAAATACTTCATTAGAAAAAGCAATTGATCGTGTTTTTGTAGAAGTAGATAAACGTTATCATGAAGGATGTAATATTGTTATTTTATCAGATAGGGCAGTAGATGATAACCATTTACCAATTCCTTCATTATTAGCTGTTGGAGCTGTTAACTCTTATTTAGTAAGAACTAAAAAACGTAACAGTTTAGCTTTAATTCTTGAATCAGCTGAACCAAGAGAAGTACATCATTATGCGACATTACTTGGATATGGTGTTTCAGCTATCAATGGTTATTTAGCACAAGATACAATCTTTGATTTAATTGATCAAGGTTTATTAGATAAAGATTATTATGCAGCCGTTGATGATTATAATAGTGGTATTTTACATGGTATTGTTAAAATTGCTTCTAAAATGGGAATTAGTACAATTCAATCTTATCGTGGATCACAAAACTTTGAAGCAATCGGTTTATCAAGTGATTTAGTGAATAAATATTTTTCTAAAACAGTAAGTCGTATTGAAGGAAAAACAATTAAAGATATTGAAAAAGATGTCGAATATAGACATGATCAAGTATATGATCCACTTGGATTAGATGTAGACATTTCATTAAACAGCGCCGGTGATCATAAAGAAAGATCAGGAAAAGAAGAACATTTATATAATCCAGCAACGATTCATAAATTACAACAAGCAACACGTTTAGGTGATTATCAATTATTTAAAGAATATTCAAAAATGATTGATGAAGAAGGAGCACATTTAAACTTAAGAGGTTTAATGCAATTTAAAAAGACAAAATCAATTCCAATTGAAGAAGTTGAACCTGTGGAATCAATTGTTAGAAGATTTAAAACAGGTGCGATGTCTTATGGATCAATTTCAAAAGAAGCACATGAAACAATGGCGATTGCAATGAATAGATTACATGGTAAGTCTAACAGTGGTGAAGGTGGAGAAGATCCAGAAAGATTTGAAACACTTCCTAATGGTGATAGTAAATGTTCAGCTATTAAACAAGTTGCCTCAGGACGTTTTGGAGTAACAAGTGAATACTTATGTAGTGCCAATGAAATTCAAATTAAAATGGCACAAGGAGCAAAACCAGGAGAAGGTGGCCACTTACCAGGTGGTAAAGTTTATCCATGGGTTGCTAAAACAAGACACTCTACACCAGGGGTTAGCTTAATTTCACCACCACCACATCATGATATTTATTCAATTGAAGACCTAGCACAATTGATTTATGACTTAAAGAACGCTAATAAAGAAGCACGTATTTCAGTTAAACTTGTATCAGAAGCTGGTGTTGGAACAGTTGCTGCCGGTGTTGCTAAAGCAGGTGCAGGTGTTATCCTTATTTCAGGATATGATGGAGGAACAGGGGCTGCTCCTAAAAACTCAGTTTATAATGCAGGTCTTCCATGGGAATTAGGTTTAGCAGAAGCTCATCAAACATTGATCATGAATGATTTAAGAAGCCGTGTTGTTATTGAAACAGATGGTAAACTCATGACAGGTAGAGATCTCGCCATTGCAACATTATTAGGTGCTGAAGAATTTGGTTTTGCGACTGCTCCACTTGTAACAATGGGATGCGTTATGATGAGAGTATGTAACTTAGATACATGTCCAGTAGGGGTTGCTACACAAAATCCTATTTTAAGAAAACGTTTTAAAGGTAAACCTGAATATGTTGAAAACTTTATGCGTTTCATTGCTCAAGAATTAAGAGAATATATGGCTCAGCTTGGATTCAAAACAGTTGATGAAATGGTTGGTCGTAGTGATTTATTAGAACCTAAGGATGATGTTAAAAATATTGATTTATCAAAAATCTTAAATAATCCATTTACATCTAGTAAACATAGTCGCCATGAAAAGAATAATGAGTATGATTTCAAATTAAATGAAGTCAAAGATACAACAGTTCTTTATAAACAATTTAAAGAAGCTTTAGATAAACATCAAGGTAAAGAAATTGATGTCCATGTTACAAATATCGATCGTTCATTTGGAACACTCTTTGGATCAGAAATTACGAAGAAATATGGAACATCATTAGAAGAAGATACTTTCAAAGTTAACTGCTATGGAGCAGGTGGTCAATCATTTGGTGCTTTCATTCCTCAAGGTTTAACATTACATCTTTATGGAGATAGTAATGACTACTTTGGAAAAGGCTTATCAGGTGGTAAATTAATTGTGGTACCACCAAAAGATTCAACAATTAAACCAGAAGATAATATTATCATTGGTAACGTTGCTTTATATGGAGCAACATCTGGTGAAGTTTATATTAATGGTATTGCTGGTGAAAGATTTGCCGTACGTAACTCAGGAGCACATGCCGTTGTTGAAGGTATTGGAGATCATGGTCTTGAATATATGACAGGTGGTATGGTTGTTGTTTTAGGAAAAACAGGGCGTAACTTTGCTGCTGGTATGTCTGGAGGTATTGCTTATGTCTATGATCCAGATAATACATTCTATGAACATGTCAATAAAGAACTCGTAGAATATAAAAATGTGAAATCACGTTATGATGAAGATCAATTAAAAGAAATGATTCAAAAACATTATCAATATACAAATTCAAATGTTGCGAAAAAGATTTTAGATGACTTTGGAAATGAAGTTGCACACTTCAAAAAAGTTGTTCCTCATGATTATAAACGTATGATGTCACTTATTAGTTCATTTGAACAACAAGGACTTACAAATGAACAAGCAAAAGTAGAAGCATTCAATGCTTTTAAGAAAGGAATGTAGATTATGGGAAAGCCAACAGGATTTTTAGAAATAGAAAGACAAGTATCAACAGAAGTTGAACCATTAAAACGTATTAAGAACTTTAATGAATTTCATAAACCATTATCTCGTGATGAACAATCATGCCAAGGAGCTCGCTGCATGGATTGTGGAGTTCCTTTCTGTCAAAATGGAAAAATGATTCAAGGAATGGTATCAGGTTGTCCACTAAACAACTTGATACCTGAATGGAATGATTTAATTTTCCATAAAAATTATAAAGCCGCTTTAAAAAGACTTTTAAAAACAAATAATTTTCCAGAATTCACATCAAGAGTATGTCCTGCTTTATGTGAAGCAGCATGTACTTGTGGATTAAATGGAAATCCCGTTACCGTAAGAGAAAATGAAAATGCAATTATTGAAACAGCTTATGCTTCCAATTGGATGCAACCCCATCCACCTAAACATCGTATTGATAAAAAAATAGCAATTATTGGGTCAGGCCCTTCAGGACTTGCAGCAGCCGATCAATTAAATAAAAGAGGTTATCAAGTAACAGTCTTTGAAAGAGAAGATCGTTTAGGAGGGCTATTAATGTATGGTATTCCTAACATGAAACTTGAAAAACATATTATTGATCGTCGTATTGAATTAATGGAAGAAGAAGGTGTTGTTTTTAAAACAAATGCCGGTATTGAAAATAAAAAACAAGTTCAACAATTATATAAAGAATTTGATCGTGTTATTCTTGCTTGTGGTAGTAAAAAAGCTAGAGATATTAAAGCGCCAGGGAGAGATGCCAAAGGTATTTACTTTGCTGTTGATTATTTAACTGGAATTACTAAATCATTACTTAATAGTCAATTAGAAGATCAAACTTTTGTTGAAACAAAAGGTAAAAATGTACTTGTTATTGGTGGTGGGGATACTGGTAATGATTGTGTTGGTTCAGCTATTCGTTTAGGATGTAAATCAGTTATTCAATTAGAAATGATGCCAGAACCACCTCATGAACGTTTGGATTCAAATCCATGGCCTGAATGGCCACGTGTGAAAAAGACAGATTATGGACAAAATGAATCTATTGCTGTCTTTGGACATGATCCTCGTCTTTATCAAACAACTGTTAAAGAGTTTATTAAAGATGATAAAGGAAATGTAAAACAAGTCGTTATTGTCTCACTTGAATCAAAACAAGTAGAAGGTCGCATGCAAATGGTTCCTGTTAAAGGAAGCGAAAAAACATTAGATGCAGATATTGTTTTAATTGCTGCAGGATTTGTAGGCTGCGAAGATTATGTTGCTAAAGCTTTTGATGTAAAACTTACACCAAGAGGAAATGTGTCAGATGAAAATTACCAAACAAATCAAAAACAATTGTATGTTGCTGGTGATATGCGGAGAGGTCAATCTTTAGTTGTTTGGGCAATTAGAGAAGGACGTGAAGTGGCACGTGCAGTTGATGAAGATTTAATGGGGTATTCTAATTTATAGGATATCAAAATATACTCACAATCATTGATAGAAAACCTTGGGATATTCTCGAGGGCTAAAAGTTAGAGAATATTCTCTGGCTTTTTTTGTAAATATTATTTACAATGATTACTTTTATAAGCTGATTTTTGTAAATGTTAGTTTAAATGATAAGAGAATATTTTATAGATTTATAACCTTATGGTATAATGATAAAAAAGAAGACGGAGGTAGTATATGGCTTTACAAAAAGACTTTTTATGGGGTGGAGCGTTAGCTGCTCACCAATTTGAAGGAGGAGTATTAAATACTTCTAAAGGATATTCTGTAGCGGATGTTATGACAGCAGGAGCACATGGAGTACCTAGAGAAATCACTGATGGTGTGGTAGAAGGTAAATATTATCCTAATCATGTAGGAATTGATTTTTATGGACATTATAAAGAAGATATCGCTATGTTTGCGGATATGGGATTTAAATGTTTTAGAACATCAATTGCATGGACAAGAATTTTCCCATTAGGGGATGAAGAAGAACCTAATGAAGAAGGATTACAATTCTATGATGATGTTTTTGATGAATTATTAAAATATGGTATTGAACCTGTTATTACATTATCACATTTTGAAATGCCTTATCATTTAGCTAAAGAATACGGTGGATTTATGAACCGTAAAACAATTGATTTCTTTGTGAAATTTGCAGAAGTATGTTTTAAAAGATATAAAAATAAAGTTAAATATTGGATGACTTTCAATGAAATTAATAACCAAATGAACTTTAAAAATGATATCTTTGGTTGGACAAACAGTGGAGCTCATTTTGGAAACTATGATAATCCAGAAGAAGCAATGTATATCTGTGGACATCATACATTAGTAGCTTCAGCTAAAGCTGTTAAAATTGGTAAAGAAATCAATCCTGATTTCAAAATTGGAAATATGATTGCAATGGTTCCAATTTATCCATTTAGTTGTCGTCCAGCTGATCAAGTATTAGCACAACAACAAATGCATGATCGTTTCTTTTTCTGCGATGTACAATGCCGTGGACATTATCCTGCTTATGCTTTAAAAATGTTTGAAAGAAAAGGATTCAATATTGATATTACAGAAGAAGATAAAAAAGCATTAGCTGAAGGTACTGTTGATTATATTGGATTTAGTTATTATATGACAAATGTTGTAGATTCAACAGTCACAAAAGATGTTTCAAAATCAACAGATGGTTCAAGTGAACATTCAGTTAAAAACCCATATATTAAAGAATCAGATTGGGGATGGGCTATTGATCCAGAAGGATTAAGATATGCATTAAATATGTTCTATGAAAGATATGAAAAACCATTATTTATTGTAGAAAATGGTTTTGGAGCAATTGATGTTAAAGAAGAAGATGGTTCATGCCATGATCCATATCGTATTGATTACTTAAGAGCTCATATCGAAGAAATGAAAAAAGCTGTTGAAGAAGATGGTGTTGATTTAATGGGATACACTCCTTGGGGATGTATTGACTGTGTTTCATTTACAACAGGTGAAATGAAAAAACGTTACGGATTTATCTATGTAGATAGAGATAATGAAGGTAATGGAACATTAGAAAGAAGCAAAAAAGATTCTTATGATTGGTATAAGAAAGTTATTGCTTCTAATGGTGAAGAATTATAATATAGAGGAACTTCCAAACGGGAGTTCTTTTTTTACTAAAAGATAATAAAAATATAATGTATTTACTAAAGAACAATCGAACTTATTTGATATAAAATTTTATAAAATAGCCCATTAGAATTTATTTTAGTAAAAAAATAGTTATAAATAATAAATAATAGATTGACTTTTACTAAAATTATGCGATAATACTCTAATGGAAGCGGTAACAACAAGAGAAAGGGAAAATTTTATGAAAAACAAAAAAATAAGTAAAGTTGTTTTATCCGTATTGACATCAATGTCAATACTTAGTTCGTATTCAGCAACGATCTTTGCTGAAACACCAAGTCAAGAAACAGGTGTTGCACATGAACATGATTTAATCGAATTAGAACGTAAAAGTGATTTAATTACAAATGGTGGGTTTGATAATAATGGTGGTTCATGGAAAAAAACAGGAACAGGTACATTTGGAGAAAGTGATGGAAATTATTATGGAAAGTTATCATCAAATTCTAATAATGCAGCAGTTTATCAAGTAGTAAGTTTTAAGAAAAATACAGATTATGTTGTTAAAGGAAAAGTAAAAATTTCTAATGCGAAAGGTCAAGTATTTTTAGCAGTAAAAAATGGTCAATTAAGTGCAGGATTAAAAGATAATAATGGAAAAACGATTGAAACGACGATTTCTTCATCAGAAGATAAAGCAGGTCAATATCAAGATATAGAATTTACTTTTAATTCAGGTGATAATACTTCTGGATCTATTGCTTTTATTAAATGGACAGAAGAAAATGGTAACCAAGATATTATTCAAGAAGAAGTGTGGATCGATGATGTATCCGTTAAAGAAGTAAGCAATGCTTCAGAAGATGATCAATATGAAATGGTTTGGGCTGATGATTTTAATAAAGGTCAATTAGATACTTCAAATTGGGATTATGAATTAGGTTCAATAAGAGGTGTTGAACAAGAACATTATGTAAATGATCCAGAAAATGTTTATGTAAAAGATGGACAATTAGTTTTACAAGTAACTAATAGAGATAAAGAAGATCAATATAAAAATCCTAGAGGCAATAGACAAGTTATTTATAATTCAGGAAGTATTAGAACTCATGGGAAAAGAGAATTTTTATATGGAAGAATTGAAATGAAAGCAAAACTTCCTAAAGGAAAAGGTGCTTTCCCTGCTTTTTGGACATTAGGTTCAGATTTTACGTTAGATGGTAGAATTAGCAGTGAACAAGGTGCTTCGTGGCCAGTTTGCGGTGAAATCGATATCATGGAAATGATTGGTGCAGAAAATGAAGACTTAAATGGAAAAAGCAATAAGAAAGTTTATCAAACTTTACATGCTGGTTCAGCTGCAGATGTAGACCATTCAACATCTATTTCAACATATACATTACCAGAAGGAATCTTTAATGATGATTATCATATTTTTGGTCTTAATTGGTCTAAAAATAAAATGGAATTTTATGTTGATAATAAAATTGTAGGATCTATTGATTATAGCAATAATGAAGAATATAAAAGATGTTTTAACAGACCACAATATATTCAAATGAATCTAGCAACTGGTGGAAACTGGGCTGGAGATGCTGGAGATAATCTTGCAGGGCAAAAATATGAAATTGATTATGTTTATTATGGTCAAAATGCTCAACAAAAAGCAGATTCTAAGGAATACTATGAAAATGCAATCAAAATCAATGGTGAACATGATGTGACAATGACAGAAGGTGAAACACCTAATTTATTAGAAGGTGTGACTTCTGATCAAGATAGTATTTTAGATTATTCAATTGATAATGAATATTCATTTAAATCAAAAGGTGGACTTACTTCTGTTGATTTAGTTTGTTCAGGTAAAAATGATAAACAAAGTTTAAAGAAATTAAAACCGGGTAAATATAACTTATACTATACAGCTAGAAGTAGTACTGATTCTACAAAACCATCAACAAGAAGAGCAGTTATACTTACTGTTTTACCTAATGGTAAACAAGATTTAATTGAATTAGATCGAGAACTTATTAAAAATGGTTCTTTTGAAAATGGAACAAATCCTTCATCTGGTTATGAAATAAATAGTCGTACATCATGGCAAGTCACAAATGCAAGATTTACAAAATGGCCAGGATGTTCATATGAAGGAAGCTGGTGTGGTTTTTTACCAGAAAATAATGGAAATGCTAATATTTATCAAACAGTTAATTTAAAGAAAAATACAAAATATAAACTAAAAGCAAAAGTGCAATTAACAGAAGTAGGACAAACAATGTTTGTCAACTTAAAAAAGAATGCACAATATCTTGTAAATAACAATGAAATTACAGTAAAATGTACAGAAGAAAATAAAGGACAATATCAAGATATTGAATTAGATATCGATACAGGAGACCAAGAAAGTATTTTTAATGGTAAAAATTCTACTGATTTAACAGTTTGTTTTATGAAATGGACTGAATCAACAAGTGATGCTACATATAAAGGAAAAGTATTTGTTGATAATGTTTCTTTAACAGAAGTGACAAATGAAGATGAAAATTATAATCTTGTATGGGCTGATGAATTTAATGAAAGTGAATTAGATAAAAAGAATTGGGGTTATGAATTAGGACATATTCGTGGTTTAGAACAACAACATTATACAAATAGTAAAGATAATGTTTATCTTGAAGATGGAAATTTAGTTATTAAAGCAACAAATAGAAAAACAGAAGATCAATATGAAGTAACACAAGGAGATACAACAAGAAAAGTTATTTATGATTCAGGAAGTGTAAGAACTCATGGTAAACAAGAATTCTTATATGGAAGAATTGAAATGAAAGCTAAATTACCTAAAGGTCAAGCAGTATTTCCAGCGTTTTGGACCTTAGGTTCTGATTTTCATTTAGATGGTAACATTGCTCAAGGTATTGGATGGCCCGATAGTGGTGAAATAGATATCATGGAATTAATTGGTAATGGAACTGCTGGTGGGGTTAATGGTAATAAACAAGTTTATCAAACACTTCATTATGGTACTAATGGTGAAGATGATGGAAAGTATGCTGGACATGGTACTTGTTATACATTACCAAGTGGTATCTTTAATGATGATTATCATGTTTTTGGAATCAATTGGTCAAAAGGAAAAATTGAATGGTATGTAGATGATCAAATTGTAAGAACAGTTGATTATAGTGATGATCAAAGAGCTTTAGAATGTATCGATAGACCGCAATATATTGAATTTAATTTGGCTTTAGGTGGAGCTTGGCCTGGTGCTGCAGGTGAAAACTTAGCAGGAACAAAATTTGAAGTAGATTATGTTCGCTATGCTAGAAATGAGCAACAACAAAAAGATGCAGATACTTTCTATGCAAATGCTTATAAAATTAGTGGTGAAAAAGATGTTACGATGACAGAAGGAGACATGCCAGATTTATTAGCAGGTATTACTGTTGATGAAGGAACTGTTGTTGATTACTCTATTAATGATGAACCAATGTTCACAAATGTTGGTGGAAATACACATGTATCACTATTATGTACAGGTAAAGATGATCAAGAAGCCTTAAAATCATTAAAACCAGGAACATATAATTTATATTACACAGTATATGAAAAAGGAAATACAACAAAGGCAAGAACAAGAAGAGAAGTTTTACTTACAGTTGAAGAAAGAGTTTTCGAAAAAGATTTAGAAAAATCTGGATTAGAATTAAATGGTTTCGTTGGTGATACATTAGATACAATTAAATTACCTGAAGGTTGGGTATTTGAAAATCCAAAAGAAAAAATCACAAAAGATACAAAAGAAGTAAGTGTTAAATATTCAGAAATTGATGGTAAAGTTGGAACAGCTTTAATTAATGTTCAAGAAAGAGCACAAATTATTGCTGGTGAAAATAGTAAATATGATGTTAAAGATTCAAAACCATTGAAAATTACAATGAATGTTTCTAAAGAAAATGTTTTAAAAGTATTTGTTAATGGTAAAGAATTAGATACAAAATACTATACAATTGAAAATGTTTCTAACAAAGTAAACATTATTTTAAGTGAAGAATATTTAAAAACATTATATAATGGAGAATATACGATCAAAATTACTTCTACATTAGGAAATGTTGAAACAACATTTACAGTAGATAATTCTAAAGACGACAATACAAATCAAAAACCAACGACTGATAAAAAAGATGATGCAAACAATAAAACAAATAATGTTACGACAACTGTTGTCAAAAATACAACTCAAAAGAGTACAAAAACAGGTGATCAAACACCAGTTGAATTACTTACAATGGGATGTTTGGTATCATTACTAGCAATTATTATCTTAAAAAAGAAAAAAGTATTTTAATAAATTACAAAAGAAGTTTAAACAATAAAAGTTGTTAAACTTCTTTTATTCTATGCTTATAAATTGACGCTTACTTTTTAAGTTTTTATAGGAATAAATAAAAGGAGTCTTTGTTGACTCCTTTTGAATTATTTAGATTTAAGTTTTTTAGCTAATTTTTTAAAAAATGATTCTCTTGCATAGACAGGTTCTAACCATTCATTTTTTAAAATATGTAAAGGATTTTCTGACATTAAAGTATGAATAGCATGATAATTATATTTTTTTTCAAGTAAATAAAATATTTTATTTAAACAAGGTTTTCGAGAACCAGTAGCTCGATGCGTATCTGTAGCAATTACATGGATCAAGCCTTCATCTAATAGTTGAAAAGCTATTTTTTTAGCTTGTTTACCATGATATCCTAAAAAGCTTGTAGCATTTACTTGAATAATACAACCACTTTCAATAAAACCATTTACTCTTTCAATATCTAGTCCATCTTTAAAATATCTTTCAACATGAGCAATAATAGGAGTATAACCTTTAAATTGTACATCATATAATCTTTCTTCTATTTCTTGTTCATTTCCTATTTCTTTTCGTACATCAAATTCTACTAATACATATTGTGTGTTTTCGATAGGAATAAAAAGATTTTGATCTAGAGCTTTTTGATAATCATGATTAAGAAATAATTCACAGCCATCTAATATATCAATATTATATTCAGTTGCTAGCATTCTTAAATCATCAATTCTTTGAATAAAATCATGAATATCATCTTTAGTATGAACACCAGGAGTTACATGTGGTGTAGCAACGATTGCACTTATTCTATTTTCTCTAGCAAGCTCTAAAGCTTTTCTTGCATCTTCATAAGATGGCATACCATCATCAATATTCCAAGCATAATGACCATGTATATCAATAAAAGACATGAAATCTCCTCCAATACTAATTGATATTATCTATCAATTAGTTTGAAAAACCAATAGAAATGAATTGTATTAAGAATATTGATATGGTAGTATTTGAATACAAAAAAAATGAATGATAGTGTCGTTGAGTGTCAAATAATGTCGTTTAGTAAAAAGAACAAAATAATTATTGTTATTTTTATTTTGGACATTATAATGACTATAGTTAATGTTTTATTATTCTGCTTAGAAAGCGAAAATAAAAATGTCAAAAATTAAGGGAGAAAATTTTATGACAAAAGAAAGAAGTCGGATTTTAATAAGAAAAACTTGCTTAGTCGCTTTTGATATTTTAAGTGTTATTATTGCTTTCTTTTTATCATCTATTATTGCTTATAATGGTCATATAGAATTAAGCTTTTTACGATATTCTTATTATTTATTAAGTGGTTTAATTGTAAGTAGCTTAATCTTTTTTGTCTTATTAAGATTATATGACAGTTTATGGAGATATGCTTCTGTCAATGAATTATTAAATGTTATTATAGCATCATTTTTAAGTACGATTGTTTATTGTATTTTATGTACGATTTGTCCGGTGACACCACCTATTAGTACGGTGTTCCTTTATTTACTTATCTTGCTTATGCTTGTTGGTGGAGCTAGATTTGGATACCGTTTTTTAAGATTATATGCTTCTAGACACCATTTATTAGGTAGAGGAGAACATTAGAAAGTCGTGTCATGATTATTGGTGCTGGTTCAGCTGGTGAAAAGATTTTAAGAGAAACATTAGTTACACCAAAAATCAATAAAGAAATGGTATGTTTTATTGATGATGATTTATCTAAAAAAGGAAGAAGAATCCATAATGTACCTGTTGTTGGAGGAAGAAATGAAATCTTGCAACAAGCTGAAAAATATCATGTAGATGAAATTTATATTGCTTTACCTTCTATTGATGATAAAGAAGTTTCTGAAATTTTAAATATTTGTAAAGAAACTAAATGTAAATTAAAAAAATTACCTGGTATTTATTAATTCTTAAATGATGAAATTACTTTAGAAAAATTAAAAGATGTAGAAGTTCAAGATTTACTTGGAAGAGATCCTATTAAAGTAAACTTAGAGGAAATTATGGGATATGTTCAAGATAAAGTTGTCATGGTTACTGGTGGTGGAGGATCTATTGGTAGTGAGTTATGTCGACAAATTGCTAAGAGTCATCCTAAACGATTAATTATTGTAGATATTTATGAAAATAATGCTTATGATATTCAATTAGAATTACAACGTAAATATCCTAAATTAAATTTAGAAACAATGATTGCTTCTGTTAGAGATCAAAATAAGATCAATGATTTATTTGCTTATTACCATCCAGATATTGTTTATCATGCAGCAGCTCATAAGCATGTACCTTTAATGGAAGATGCACCACATGAAGCAATTAAAAATAATGTTTTTGGAACTTTAAATGTTGCTAAAGCTGCAGATCAATATGGAGTTAAAAAGTTTATTTTAATTTCAACAGATAAAGCTGTTAACCCAACCAATATTATGGGTGCTTCAAAAAGATTATGTGAAATGATTGTTCAATCATTTGATAAGAAATCAAAAACAGAATTTGTAGCTGTACGTTTTGGAAATGTATTAGGATCTAATGGATCAGTTATTCCATTATTTAAAAAACAAATTCAAAATGGAGGGCCAATTACTATTACTCATCCTGATATTATTCGTTATTTTATGACGATTTCTGAAGCTGTTTCGCTTGTATTACAAGCAGGAGCGTATGCTCATGGTGGGGAAATCTTTGTCTTAGATATGGGAAAACCTGTTAAGATTTTAGATATGGCTAAAAACTTAATTAAATTATCGGGATTAGAACCAGATGTAGATATTGAAATTAAATTTATAGGGTTAAGACCTGGTGAAAAGTTATATGAAGAAATGTTGATGAAAGAAGAAGGTATGCAAACAACACCTAATAAGATGATTCATATTGGTAAACCTATTGAGTTATCTCATGATTTCTTTGATCAATTAGATCATCTTTATCAAGTGGCTTATGATGAAGATAGTAATATTAGAAAAGAAGTTCATCAAATAGTTGATACATATCATTATGATGAAAATACAACACATGGTGTTAAACAATAACAGTCACTTATGAGGTTCGAGAGGACCTCATATTTTTTTGGACTAAATGTCCATTGAAATAGTAAAAATTGAAAGATAAAATAAGTATAAGAAATGAGACATTTGTGAGACAAACTTGAGACAAATATTAAGTACATACATGTTATAATCTACTTGTAATAAATCTAGATGACGTTACTTCAACTCAATAGAAAGTAGGTAATGTGTATGATACCCATCAATAAGGTAACCTCTGATAGTGCATGTCGGACATTCTTAAGTAATGATGTCAGTTTTGCATCTTTTATTAATGCAGTTGTATTTGAAGGAGAACAACTCATTCGTCCTGAAAATCTTGTGTACTATGAAAATGATACAGCTTTTATTATCAATGATTCAAAAAGAATAGAGGATAAAAAAAGAAGAAGAGATATTGTTGTTAAAAGTGATGTTAATGGAATCTACTGTATACTAGGAGTAGAACATCAAAGTAGCGTTGATCAAGCAATGGTGGTTAGATGTGCCATCTATGAAATGTTGGAATATTTAAAACAATTAGAAAATAAAGAGTATAAAAGATTAGTACCACAAATCATGGTTGCCTTTTATACAGGACCAAAGAAATGGAATGTACCTGTAAAACTCAGTGATTATTTTGAAATACCAGAAGAATTAAAGAAATACTTTAATGATTGGAAAATCATCTTAGTAGATGTTAAAGAAATGGATACAAGTAAGATCAAAGATGAACAAACACGCTATTTTATAGAAGCCATTCAAGCAATGTATAAGGGAGACTATATAAAATTACATCAAAAAAGAAAGATGAATACCAATAATTTGATTTATGCAGCGATAATTACAGGGAGTTTGGATATGATTAAAGATATTGTAGAAGGAGATGAGATGGATATGTGCGAAGGAATGGAAAGAATGGCAGAAGGATTTAGAAGTGAAGGATGTGAAGAAGGTATTCTTGTTGGAAGAGTTGAAGGTAAATTAGAAGAAAAACAAAATATGTTAAATGAATTACTTAAAGTAAAATTAGGAAGTCTTTCAAGTAATTTAGAAAAACAACTTTCAAATACATCAATTGAAAAACTTAATGTATTAACACGTCATATTTTTAATGTTAATAATGAAGATGATGTTTTAAGAATTATTCATTAAATATTTTAAAGGAAACTTAGGTTTCTTTTTTGTTTGTATTGACAAGAAGTCATAAAAAGAATAAAATATAAATAGGAATTATTCCTATTAAGGAATAAAAGAGGAGAAATAATATGGCTAATAAATATGCTGGTACACAAACAGAAAAGAACTTAATGGAAGCTTTTTCAGGAGAATCACAAGCTAGAAATAAATATACTTATTTTGCTTCGAAAGCTAAAAAAGAAGGTTTTGAACAAATTTCAGCTTTATTCTTAAAAACTGCAGATAATGAAAAAGAACATGCTAAAATGTGGTTTAAAGAATTAAATGGTATTGGTAATACTGCTGAAAACTTAGCTGCAGCAGCTGAAGGTGAAAATTATGAATGGACAGATATGTATGAAGGTTTTGCGCAAACTGCTGAAGAAGAAGGTTTTCCAGAATTAGCAGCTAAATTCCGCATGGTTGGAGAAATCGAAAAACATCATGAAGAACGTTATAGAGCATTATTACATAATGTAGAAATGCAAGAAGTATTTGCTAAAAGTGAAGTTAAAGTTTGGGAATGTCGTAATTGTGGACATATTGTTGTTGGTGAAAAAGCACCTGAAGTTTGTCCAGTATGTGATCACCCACAAGCTTATTTTGAAGTAAATGCTAAAAATTATTAATAATATAATGAAGGATATCATGATGATATCCTTTTTGTTTACTGATATAATTGATACAAAGGAGAAATATATTATGTATTATCAAACAATTTATCATTCACCTATAGGAAAAATATTTTTAGTTAGTGTGAAAAATATTTAATTGATTTGTGGTTAGAAGGACAAAAGTATTTTCAAGCAACATTAAAAGAAGAACCAATTTATAATGTTCAGATTGAAATACTTAATAAAACAAAAAAGTGGTTGGATTGTTATTTTAATGGAGAGAAACCAAATATAAATAGGTTATTACTTAAACCACAAGGAAGCAAATTTAGAAAAGAGATTTGGAAAATTCTATGTGAAATTCCTTACGGTGAAGTAACAACTTATGGGAAGATTGCTGATGAAGTAGCAAAAAATGCACGTATAGATTTTGGATTAGCTAAGTGGGGAAGTGTTGGTAGTCAAAATATACCAGCAACATACGTATTTGAAAAACCAAAGGATTTATTAAGAATTGTTTAGAATTTATTTAGAAATTGTTCACGAGTTGTTCATATAACTTTTCTATGCTTTCTTTAGTTAATAAAGGAGGCAATAGAATGAAGTTAAGATATGTTTATCGTAGTTTATTGTTTGTAATAGGATTGTTTTTTATATTATTAGGTTTTATAGGCTTATTGCTTCCTGTTGTTCCTCAAGTACCATTTTTTATTGTTGGAGCAATATGCTTAATGAAGTCTTCTGATCGTATAAAATATTGGGTAAAAGATCATCGATTATATCAAATAAATTGTCAAAAAGTAATAGAAAAATCTAAGTTATTAAAGCGAATACTCAAATAGTATTCGTTTTTGTTAATTAATTGTTATGTTTCTTTTATCTTTGTTAACAAAGATAAATATTAGATATATAATGGCTGAGGGGAAATTATTATGTGGATTTTATATGCATTTGGTTCAGCTTTGTTTGCTGGGATAACTTCAATACTAGCAAAATGTGGAATTAAAAAAACAGAGTCACATGTTGCTACTGCTTTAAGAACAATTATTGTGCTTATCTTTTCATGGCTAATGGTTTTCATTGTTCAAAGCCAAAATCAAATTTCAACAATTTCAAATAAAATATGGTTATTTTTAATTTTATCAGGTTTTGCGACTGGAGCATCTTGGCTTTGTTATTTTAAAGCTTTACAATTAGGAGATGTTAATAAAGTAGTTCCAATTGATAAATCAAGTACAATTCTTACAATGATTTTAGCATTTATTTTCTTAAAAGAAGAAATGACTTTATTAAAAGGAGTATGTGTTATTTTAATAGGGATTGGTACATATATGATGATAGATCAAAAAGAAAGTACATCAGCAAATCATCATAAGAGTTGGTTGATCTATGCTTTACTTTCAGCTATCTTTGCAAGTTTAACATCAATATTAGGTAAAGTAGGTATGCAAAATATCGATTCTAATTTAGGTACTGCAATTCGTACAGTTGTTGTTTTATTTATGTCATGGGTTGTTGTTTTTGTTACTCATAAACAACATACATTAAAAGAGATAGATCACCATGAATTGTTATTTATTTGTTTATCAGGTATTGCTACAGGACTATCATGGCTTTGTTATTATCGAGTTTTACAATTAGGACTGGCAAGTATTGTAGTACCAATAGATAAATTAAGTATTGTAGTAACAATTATTTTCTCTTATGTTGTTTTCCATGAAAGATTAAATAAAAAATCTTTTATTGGTTTAATGAGTATGATTGTTGGAACATTATTAATGATTATTTAATATGGCTTTAGCTATATTTTTCTTTTCAAGTAAATTTATTTCCTTTAAAATAAAAAAGGTGAATAAAATGCAAAAAGAATTAATTAAATGGTATCAACAAAATAAAAGAGATTTTCCTTGGAGAAAAGATCAAGATCCTTATCATATTTGGATTAGTGAAATCATGTTACAACAAACAACGACAGAAACAGTTATCCCTTATTATGAGCGCTTTCTAGAAAAATTTTCTACAATTGAAGCACTTGCCAGCGCTTCTTTAGAAGAAGTCTATAAAATGTGGGAAGGTTTAGGATATTATCGACGTGCGAAGCATTTACATGAAAGTGCTCAAATAATTGTTGAAAAATATCAAGGGAAATTTCCTAATGAATATAATGATATTTTATCTTTAAAAGGAATTGGAGAATATACTGCCGGTGCTATTAGTTCAATTGCTTATGGAAAGCAAGTTCCAGCTGTAGATGGCAATGTTTTAAGAATTATCAGTCGTTATTATTTGCTTAAAGAAAATATAGCAGAAACAAAAGTACAAAAGAAAATCTATCAAATAGTTCAAGAATTGATTTTAAATCAAGATGCTTCTGCTTTTAATCAAGGAATGATGGATTTAGGGGCAACGATTTGTAAGCCTGTCCATCCACTTTGTTCTCGTTGTCCGATTCAAAAAGAATGTTTAGCTTTTAAAAATAAACAAATGGATGTTTTACCTATTAATATAAAAAAAATAAAAAAACAAGAGATAAGTTATATTACAGGAATCATCACTTATCAAGATAAATATTTATTTATTCAAAATCCACCAGGGGGATTATTAGAAAATTTCTATGGTTTTGTACAATATGATGTTGAAAGTCCCTATAGTTTTGTTTCTTCTTTTCAAGAAAAGTATCATCAAGATTTAATAATTCAAGCACATATTAAAGATATTAAACATGTTTTTAGTCATCGTACATGGTTTATGCATGTTTATCATTTTGTTTTAGAACATGAAATAGAAGGAATGTATACTTTAGAGGAAATAGAGGCTTTACCTTTATCAACGGCACATTTAAAGGTTTTAAAAGCTTATTTAAAGTTCATGTAAAATACAAATAAAATAAATATAATAGTTAAAGGGTGTGATGCTATGAAATTATTTAAGAAAGAAAGTAAAATTGAAAAAGAGGAGTACTTTTCTTTTTGTGTTGAAGGAATTTATGAACATAAAAATGGTGAATTGTTTGTTTTAGGAATAGTTGATGGAATTATACAAAAATTAGATTCTTTATTTTTGATAGGTCCTTATGGTTATGAAGAAAAAGTAGAGATTCAAGAATGGATAGAAGTAGATTCTAAGCAAAATTATTATGCATTATTGATTGATCAACGTTTTCAAGAAGAAATAGATCAAGGGTATATCTTTACGAATAAAAATAATCATTTAGCTTCTTCTCGAGAAGAAGTTTATAATCCTTATCTTCAATTTTTATTAGACCAAGTTAATCATCAACACTATGATTATTTAGATATTTTATTTGAACAACTTGCGACAAGAGCTTATTTTTTAGCTGTATTTGATTATCAAGATTTTCCTATTTATCAAATAAATGATAAAAAATATTATCCAATTTATACAAGTCAATTAGAAATGAATAAAGATCAAAAATGTAAAAATAAAAAAGGTTCAGTTTATAGTTTTGATGATTATTCTAGAATGTGTTTAAATCAAGATAAACTTGATGGAATTATCATTAATCCTTATCATAAAGAAAGAAGTATTGTTTTAAATAAAGATGTTATTCAACATATTAGAACAATTAAAGAAAAAAATATAAAAACATATGCGAAAGCTAAAAGTTATCTTAAAGATAGGAAAAGGAGACAAAAGTATGAAATTGATTATGAGAGCTGATGATTTAGGATTTAGTGAAGCAGTCAATTTAGGAATTTATAAAGCAGTTAAAGAGGGTGTTATTACATGTGTTGGGATGATGACAAATATGGAACATGCAAACCATGGGTATGAACTTGTAAAAGATTTTGATATTGCTTTAGGGCAACATACAAATATTTGTGTGGGAAGACCCTTAACTGATCCTAAGCTTATACCATCTTTAGTTCAAGAAAATGGTGAATTTTGTTCATCAAGAGAAATTAGAAGTAGAAAAGAAGATACAGTAGTTATTGAAGAAGCTGAGATGGAAATTGAAGCACAATATTTACGTTTTAAAGAAATCACTGGAAAAGATCCTGATTATTTTGAATGTCATGCTGTTATTTCACAAAACTTTTTTATAGCTTTAAGAAATGTGGCTAAAAAATATGGTCTTTTTTATGAAAATGTTTTATTTGATCAAGAGTTTGAAAAAGAAAATAATATTTATGGTATTGCAATGGCCAAGCTTAATGAACAAATGCTTTATGATCCAAAAGAATATATTGAAAACAGTTTAGAATTTATTAGAAATCATGATGTATCCGTGATGGTTTTCCATCCAGGGTATTTAGATCAATATATTCTAACACATTCATCTTTTACGCTTATTAGGGCAATGGAATGTGATTTTCTATGTTCATCATGGTTAAAAGATTGGCTTAAAGAGTATCAAATTGAATTAACTGATTTTAGAAAGGTTAAAAATGCATAGATGTTCATGGGTCAATGATGATCCTCTTTATATTGATTATCATGATCATGAATGGGGAAAACCTGTTTATGATGATCAAAAATTGTATGAAATGTTTTTATTAGAGACATTTCAAGCAGGGCTTTCTTGGATCACTATTTTACATAAAAGAGAAGCTTTTAAAGAGGCTTTTGATCAATTTGATGTTAATAAAATAGCAATGTATGATGATTGCAAAATAAATGAGTTAATGAATAATCCAAAAATCATTCGTAATTCTAGAAAAATTAAAGCGGCAGTTAAAAATGCACAAATATTTATTGAAATACAGAAAGAATATGGTTCTTTTTCTAAATATTTATGGGCTTATACAAATGATAAAATTATTTATGAAAAAAAAGAAAATGAAACAACGAGTACGTTATCAGATCAAATTTCTAAGGATTTAAAGAAAAAAGGTATGTCATTTGTAGGAAGTATTACAATCTATTCTTATTTAGAAGCAATTGGGATTTATAATCATCATGATAGAAATTGTTTTTTACATCTTTAAAGAACAGTTTCTTTTTTTGTATTATTAGGTATAATAAAAATAAGGTGAGTTTAATGCAAAAAAAGAGACAATTAAAAACTTGTATTGTTGCTATCGCTTTAATGTGTCTACTAACGATTTCCATGACATTTCAAACAATTTGTGTAAAGACAATCAGTGATAATTATATTAATTCACTTATTGTCAATCAAATTATTGATTTAATTATAGACGAAGAAACAGATGCAAATTTTCAACAAATAAATCAGTTACAAAATAAAATAAAAAAGAGTGATGCTCTTTATCAATTAAATAGATATGCTTTTGATCAATCTATGCGAAATACCAATAAAAATAAAATAAAATTAGATCAAAAAGAATTACAAAAATTTTCTACATCATGTAAAAAAATGATCAAAGATGAATTGAATATATCTATTGAAGAAAAACAAATTATGAATATTTTAAAACAAAATCAATTTTGGAATAAAATGATTCATCGTATGAAAAATAAGTTAAGTTCTTTTTCAAAAATCTTTGTTTTTATTTATTCGATTATGCAATCAATATTTTTTAGAATAATTATTTTATTGTGGATATTATTATGTTTTTTTAGATTATATAATTTAAATAAATCAGGTTTTTCTTTGGTTTTTTCAATAGTTCTTTTAGTAAAAGGCGTGATTGATTATATGATGATAGGATTAATTGAAATATCAAAATCTTTTTATATTAAGATGTTAAATATTCCTATTTCATCTATAAGTATTGATTCTTATTTGATTGTGGCAATGGTATCTTTAATGATTGGCATGATTCTTTTTGTTTGGCATATATATAAGGCAGAGTAATCTGTCTTTTTGTTTATAATTTTTTATCTATTTGATAACAAATTATAAATTGTATGAATTTATACAATATCACTAGACAAACAAAATTGTATACAATATAATGTTAGCAATACAAATAAGAAAGGAAGGTTTTATATATGACTGAAAAAAGAGTTTACAATTTCTCAGCAGGTCCTTCAATGTTGCCTGTTGCTGTACTTGAAAAAGCAGCAAAACAAATGTTGAATTATGAAGGCAGTGGTATGTCTGTAATGGAGATGAGTCATAGATCCTCTTCCTACTTAGATATCTTTGAAAAAACAAAAGGATTATTAAAGAAAGTGATGAATGTTCCTGACAATTATAAAATTGTTTTTATTCAAGGGGGAGCAACTCAACAATTTTCAATGGTTCCTTTAAATCTTTTAAAGAATGGGAAAGCTGATTATGCGATTACAGGTGCTTTTAGTAAAAAAGCAGCTGCAGAAGCAAAAAAATATGGGGATATTCATATTGTTTATGATGGTAGTAGCAATGATTTTAAACATATTCCAACACAAGATGAATTAGATTTATCTAAAGATGCATCTTATTTACACATCTGTGCCAATAACACAATTTATGGAACAGAATGGAAATATGTTCCTGAAACAAATGGCGTACCAATTATTGCGGATATGTCATCTAATATTTTATCAAAACCAGTAGATGTAAGTAAATATGGGATGATTTATGCGGGTGCTCAAAAGAACATGGGAATTGCTGGATTAGGAGTAGCAATTATTCGTGAAGATTTACTTCAAGATGTTGCCCAAACAACACCTGTTTTATTAGATTATAAATTGATGATCAAAAATGATTCAATGTATAACACACCACCAGCTTATGCAATTTATGTTTTAGGACTTGTTCTTGAATGGATTGATTCTTTAGGTGGATTAGAAGTTATGAAAGAAAGAAATGAAAAGAAAGCTAAATTAATTTATGACTATTTAGATCAATCGACTTTCTATAAAGCACATAGTGATAAAGAAAATAGATCACTTATGAATGTGACTTTTACAACACCAAATAAAGATTTAGATGCGAAGTTTGTTAAAGAAAGTATCGAAGCAGGCATGACAAATTTAAAAGGTCATCGT